>Ga0114912_1000001_pt1 | contig 265019 bp, 215 predicted proteins | sample MalvirDeepMed_51_FD_89713 | JGI IMG/M metagenome (GOLD analysis project Ga0114912, IMG submission 89713) | Marine viral communities from the Global Malaspina Expedition - Malaspina viral metaG DeepMed_51 | ecosystem: Environmental > Aquatic > Marine > Oceanic | place: Mediterranean Sea...
CATCGAAGCCGGGCTCGACAACAGCAATGTCGTGATCACCATCACGGACAGCGCCGAGGGTGAAGTCACCGTCGACACCAGCGCCATCACGGTCGGCACCGACGGTGCGCTCTCGGTGACGGGTCTGGATCTGTCTGCCCTCACAGCAGGCGTGCTCAGTGTCTCGATGATCGTCACCGATGCCGCGGGCAACACCGCCACGGCCACGGGTGCCACGGAGAGCGATCTGACGGCACCGAACATCACCGATAACACCATCGAAGTCGTGAATGCCGTAGATGGTGCGGTAAGCGCAGCTGGTTCAACTGGCCTTGAGCTAGCGGGAACCGTAGAGGCCGGCCTGGATGTCGATAACATTGATATCGTCATTACTGACAGCGAAGACAATTCCATCACGGTCAGCGATGATGACATCGTCATCGATGACACTGTCCTCACAGTAGAAAGTCAGGATATTTCCGAGCTGGCTGATGGTGATATCGATGTCACAGTGACCGTGACTGATGATGCGGGTAACTCCATCGATATCTCTGTAGAAATAACGAAGCTTGCCTCTGACTTCCTCAAATTTGATGAGAATACTAGCCTGACAGTATCAGAAGCAGGCATTGCAGCGGCGACAACGGAAGCTACTGACAGCCTGGTATTCACTGATACCAGTAGCACAGCTGTTCTCTCACTCAGCTCCACCGAGTCACTCACCAGCAATGACCAGGCACTTGTATGGGTCGTCACGGATGAAGGTCGCACGCTCACCTTGGCAAGTGATGCCGATAACGCTGCTGCGACGGCCGTCATGGTCGTTTCCGTCACCGAGGATGGATCGGAGGTTGTCTACAGCGCCGAACTGCTCGGCAATATTGATCAGAATGAAGCTGATTCAACCACTGTCGATGTACTGGTAACCCTCACTGATGGAGATGTCAGCACAAGCAGTACATTGGAAATAGATATCACTGATGATACTCCGAAAATCGCTGTCAGTACTGTGGTCGAAACCCTGAGCTCAGGGACTGATTACACCGGCAATATTTTTGATGGCGATGAAAGCTTAGGCTATGGATTCGGCGCGGATTCCGCCAATGGACAGGTACAGTCATTCACGCTGCAAGGCCTGACGTTCACCGTCTCGGACGATGGGACTTATGCGGATGTCACGGGGACGAGTGACGTCTTCGATCTGAGCGCTGGAGATACTGTCACTATCGTCGAGGGCATCCTGGCGGTTGAAACCGATGTCGGCGAGTCCTTCAGTATTGATATCAACACTGGTGACTACACATATAGCCACGATGGTCAATTCGGTGCTGCTGATGAAGCCAATACACGGCCAGATGTGACTATTGCTGAAACTGGTGATGTACTGGGGATCGTTGGTATCAACGTACTCGATATCATTGATCTCAATGAAGACCAACTTTTCAATGCTTATGATAATGAGGAAAACTTATCTTCAGTTACAATCAGCACAGTTGACCTACTAACTGTCATAGGTAGCATCCCACTATTGAATGGCATAATAAGCACTGTAGTTGGAGACACATCCTGGAGCTGGAGTTCGGAACTAGCCGCTGAGCTTGGTTTAGAAGTGGAACCATCCACAGGAATCGATGATGACCTGATCCTCAATATTACTTCTCTAGACGGCAGTGATATCACAAATATAGAAATAAATGAATTTTTAGCCTCTGTAACTCTTGACATAGAACCTACAGGTCTTCTTAGCGACTTGGTAAACAACGTATTAAATCCTTTTGATTTAGATACATTGCTACTAAACATCCTCAGTAGCACCACAATCAGCGCAACAGATTCGCTGGGGGCCACATCAAGTTCTGATAGCGATTCCTCCGTAGTCAATCTGGACTTACTAGCTGACGACTATATAGCTCCAGTAGATGAGGGCACTACTGGAAATGACACTGTTACTGCTACACAGTCTGGCTCCAACGTTTATGGGTACGCTGGAGACGACACGCTCACTGGTGGTAGCGATAGCAACATCCTGCGCGGAGGCAGTGGTGATGACATCTTGGATGGCGCTGCCAGCAGTGACATTCTGATCGGCGGTTCTGGGGATGACAGCCTGGCGGGTGGAACAGGTGAAGATGTCATTCGCTGGGAAGCTGGTGATGAAGGCACCGTCGCTGCCCCAGCAAAGGATACCGTGCTGGATTTCAACAATGACGACGATGCCGATGTCACTGATGGCGACATCCTGGATCTGACTGATCTGTTGGACGGTGCCTACTATGTGAGCAGTACCAGCAACAATCTGGCGAACTACGTCACCTTCGAATATGTCGCGGCGAACGGTGATACTGAAGCCTATACCACCATCCATATCAGCACTACGGGTGATCTCAATCTGGCTAGTGATGGTTACGAAGCCGATCAGACCATCAAACTTGAGGGTGTGGACATCACATCCTCTGGAACTCTGACCGATAGTGACATCATTGATACGCTTATCGCTGATAATCAATTGCTGATCGGTACTGAGGTCAATGAAACGGACATCAGTGTCACGGTCGTGGATGGTGATGGCGATACGGCGACGGGTGAAATCACCTTCGTCGGTGAGGAAAGCCTGGACGCGGTCACCAATACCGCCCCTATCGTCACCCTGCAGGATTCTGAGCTGTTGGGCCTGGTCGGTCTCGAAGCACTCGACCTGATTGACCTTTCCAACAACAAGGTCTTCGTCGCAGATCCTGACAACAACCTGCGTGAGGTGGTGATCAATTACGCTGCAGTCGTGGATGTCAGTGCACTGAGTGGTTTGCTCAGTGATCCTCAATTCACTTGGGACAACGACCTGGCGACTTCGCTTGGCCTATCAGTTACAAGTAGCAAGGGCGGGATAATCGGGACACTTGCCACTAGCGCGGAGCTGACTATTACCGCGACTGACGGTGGTGATATCGACAACCTGGCGCTCAATCAATTCCTGGCGACCATCGGATTCGATGATGGCGGTGCTGCCGAATTCAACTTGGCGAACATCGACCTATTGGATGCCTACAGCATCACGGCGACCGATGCCTACGATGCCAGCACCACAGATGCCATCTCCTCTTTGGCAGGTGTGGAGCTGCTTGATTCCAATGACCCCCTGTTCTCCGGTATTGACGAGAGCAACACCTTTATTGGTAGCCTGCTGACCGACGATGAGATCGATATTTCAGCCAACCTTGAAGGTAGCGCGATATTCGGGCTTTCCGGCAATGATTCTCTCATCGGCGGCCTCGGTAATGATGTCATTCGAGGTGGCGAGGGGGATGACTCCCTAGTCGGCAATGCGGGGGATGATCTGCTGATTGGCGATTCGGGCAGCAACACCTTCGATGGTGGCGCGGGTGATGACCTGATCGTCACTTCCAGCCTGGACTTCACCATCGAGGGTGGCGCTGACATCGATACCGTCAGCTTCGATGGCACAGGAAAAGGCATCGATCTCGTCGCCTTGTCCGCCCAGGCTGAACCCAGTGTCATGACCAACATCGAAGTGCTCGATATCTCGGCCAGCAGCGAGACCGGCACCAGTCTGAAAATCGATGCCGATACGGTATTGAACCTCACCGATGGTGATAACGAGCTGTATATCGATGGCGATGAAGGCGATAGCGTGGAAGCGGCTGGGGCAACATCCTCCGCGACCACGACCGAGTTCAACGGCACGACGTATGATACTTATCAGCTTGGTGAGGCAACGCTGTATATCGATCAAGACGTGACCGTGAATACCAGCAACGGATAAGCCTGATCGAGGTGCCCCGCAAGGGGCACCTCCCTTGATGATCAGCATGATTCAGAAACACTAGAGCGTCAGGATGACGCAGCACTTCAGAGGACACTCTGAAGACAAGGAGTCACATGATGCCCACCCTATTTCGTTGCCCGTCTGCCCACAGACAGGCAACACCTCCGCGCATGTCAGCGACGAAGCGTTGCGTCGCCATCTGTGCCATCTCCGCCGGGCTTTCAGCATCACTCCCGGCCACTGCCCAGACGAATCGTGATCTTGCCGCCGTGCTGAGCGATGTGCTTGCCCATGACCCTCGCATCGAGGCCGCTCGGGCCAATGTGCGTGCAGCGGGCACGGAGATCGAGATCGCCGAGGATGGCTATTGGCCGCGCCTGGAGAGCAGTGTCGGCACCGAGGACAACTTCACCGAAGGCGGCTACCGTCTCACCCTGAGCCAGATGCTGTACGACTGGGGCCAGGTGGAGGCCGAGGTCGAGCAGCGCAAGGCAGAGCAGAACGTCGAGCGTGACACCCTGGATCAGACCCGCATGGAAATCGCCCAGGAGGCGATCACTGCCTATATCGATCTGGGCGCCAATCGCGCCATGATGCGCCGCGTGCGCGACTACATCGAGAAGCTCGAAAGCCTCGAGCGCCTGGCCAATGACCGCACCTTCTCGGGCTATGGGGATCGGGTTGAGCTGGACCGGGCCGCCGTTGATCTTGCCAGTGCCCGCGAGTGGCTGGCACGTCTGCAGGGCGATGCCGACACCGCCCGTCAGGAGCTCGAGATACTCAGCGGCCGCTCCTTCAGGGATGTCGCCCTGAGCGCCCCGCCGCCCCTGCCGATCGTGGCGGATCTGGCCCGCGACCCCGCCACCACCGATGCCGCCATCACCAACGCGCCGGCCTATCGCAGCCATGTCAGTCAGCAGAACGCCGCGCGCCACGCCCTGAGCCTGAGCGAGGCCGAGCGCTGGCCGGAGTTGCGTCTGGAGGCAACCAGCTCACGCTATGAGTCGAACGACGACATGGTCAGCGACGCCAGCATCGGCCTGCGCATCGAGGCCCCGGTCTTCCAGGGCCTGACGCCGTTGCGCCAGCCCGAAGCGGACCGCGCACGCCTGACCGCCACCCAGTTCGAGACCGCCTCCACCGCCCGCGAGCTGCGCCGCCAGATAAAGCGTCTGTCGGCCAGTCAGCCCGCAGTCGAGGCACGCATCAAGGCGCTGGATCAGCAGGCACGTAGCGGGGAGCGCCTGCGCAGCAGCTATCGCGACCAGTTCATCACCGGCTCGCGCAATATCGAGGATCTGCTGACCATCGAGAGCGAGATCTTCGCCGCACGGCGCCAGATGATCGAGCTCAATACCCAGCTGCTCACCGATCAATATGACCTGGCGACCCAGCTGGGTGCCCTGCCGCTGGTCTCCTCGCCCTATCGGGCCGAAGTCGTTGCCACCCCGCCAGAGACGGCGCACACCTCGCTGCCCCACTCTCATCACCATGCCAGCCAGGGAGTCAGCCCATGAGCGCCCCACAGACCACCGCCTCCTCGGCCACGGCGACCTCGCAACCCGACCCTTTGCTGGAGAGCGTTCGCCAGTTGCTGCGCCTGCAGGGCCACGGCATCGATCTCGAGCGCCTGCGACATGGCATGCCACTCACCAAGGGTGAGCTGGCGCCACAGGATCTGGAGCAGGCCCTGTCGCGCCAGGGCATCGCCGCGCGTCTGAGCCAGGCGCCGCTCAACGAGATTCCCGAAAGCCTGATGCCCTGTGTCGTGCTGCTGGAAGACGGCAGTAGTCGTGTGCTGCTGTCCCATGAGGCCTCGCATCAGTGGTCTGCCGAGTCGAGCACGGGATCGAGCAGCGAGTCATCTAGTGAGTCGGGCAGCGACACAAGCGACACCCAGGCAGGCGATGACACGAGAGCCACACCCAGTGGCCCCGGCTACAAGCTGCTCGATCCCCTGTCCGGCGGCGCCTACTGGCTGCCACAGGACGCGTTGGCTGCCGCCTACGCCGGCATTGCGCTGTTTGCGCATGGCGAGATCTCGCTGGAGCGCGCGGAAGGCTACAGCCAGACCCAGAAGGGGCATTGGCTGACCTCACGGCTCAAGTCGCATTGGCGCGTCTTCGCCGAGGTCGCGCTGTCCTCCTCGCTTGCCGCTCTGCTGGCCGTGGCCACGGCCCTGTTCGCGATGCAGGTCTATGACCGGGTGGTGCCGACCGGCGCCGTCGATACGCTGTGGGCGCTGGGCATCGGCGTGATGCTCGCCATCGGGCTGGAAGCGCTGTTACGCGCATTACGGGCGCAGCTGATCGAGAACTCGGGCAAGAAGATCGACCTCGAACTCAACGATCACATCTTCCGCCACGCCGTGCAGATGCGCCTGGCCGCCAAGCCGCGCTCGACCGGGGCGATGGCCAGCCAGATTCGTGACTTCGATGCCATTCGCGAGTTCTTCACCGCCTCGACCCTCGGCGCCTGTGGGGATCTACCCTTCGCGCTGCTGTTCCTGGGCCTGATCGCCCTGCTGGGCGGCCCGGTGGTCTGGGTACCGGTGGCGGCCATCGTGTTGATGCTGATTCCCGTGCTGCTGGCGCAACCGTGGCTGTCGCGGCTGTCGCGTGAAGGCATGCGCGAATCGGCGGTCAAGAATGGCGTGCTGCTCGAGACTCTCGACAACCTCGAGAACCTCAAGGCCTGTCGCGCCGAGGGCCATGCCAGCCGTCAATGGCAGCGCCTGACCTCCGAGCAGACGCACCGCGGCGTCACCTTCCGCCACGCCGTCGCCTGGCTGACCAGCTGGGGTACCGGCATGCAGCAGCTGGCCTATGTCGGCGTCATCATCGCCGGGGTCTACCTGATCATGGCCGGCGAGTTGAGTGTCGGTGCCCTGATCGCCTGTTCGATTCTGTCGTCGCGCGCCATCGGCCCGACCCTGCAGATCAGTGCGCTGCTGAGCCGCTGGCAGCACGTCAAGGTCGCCAAGGAAGGGCTGGATGCGCTGATGGAGACCGATATCGAGCGTCCCAGCGATCGGCGCTTCGCGCGCCTCGCCCAGGCACGCGGTCACTACCAGGCCGAGAATCTGCACTGGCGCTACGACGAGGAAGCCCCGGAAGCCCTGGCACTGGACCGCCTGAGCATCGCACCCGGTGAGCACCTCGCCCTGCTGGGGGGCAACGGCGCCGGCAAGAGTACTCTGCTGCGTCTGCTGGCCGGCTACTTCACGCCCACCAGTGGCGAGCTGACCCTCGACAACCTCGCCCTGAGTCAGATCGATCCTGCCGACCGCCAGCGCGCCATCGGCTATCTGCCGCAGGACATCAGCCTGTTCAGCGGTACGCTGCGCGACAACCTGTGCATCGACGGACGGGATGTCAGCGACATGCGCCTGCTGGAGGTCATCGAGATGACCGGGCTGGGCGACTTCGTGCGCCGCCACCCGCTGGGGCTGGACATGATGCTGCATGACCGCCACAGCCTGTCCGGTGGCCAGCGTCAGAGCCTCGGCCTTGCCCGCCTGGTCCTGCAGGACCCGGTCGTGGTGCTGCTGGATGAGCCCACCGCCTCGCTGGATCAGGCCACCGAGCAACACGTCATCAAGACCCTCGGCACCTGGCTTGCCGGCCGCACCCTGGTGCTGGCCACACACCGCAAGTCGCTGCTCGGTTGGGTCGAACGCGCCCTGGTGCTGCGCCACGGCAAGCGCGTCATGGATGGCCCGCTGGATCAGATCATGGCCAGACAGTCGACCGGCAAGACACCGACCACCTCCGCATCCCGCCAGCGCCAGGAGGCCTCATGAGCCAGCGTTTCGATCCCGAACTCATCAAACGCGAGCTGGGGGCGCCGGACCAGAAGCTGGAAAGCCACTGGTCGCGTCCGCTGCTGTGGGCCAGCTTCCTGGTCATCGCACTGTTCATCGCCTGGGCCAGCTGGGCCGAGGTCAATGAGGTGGCGCGTGGCGAAGCCAAAGTCATTCCCTCCTCCCGCCAGCAGACCATCCAGAGTCTCGAGGGCGGTATCCTCGACGAGATGATGGTCAGCGAGGGCGAGATCGTCGAGGCCGGTCAGCTGCTGGCCGCCATCGACGAGACCCGCTTCCGCTCCGCTTACATGGAGTCACTGAGTCAGGCGCAGGCGCTGCGCGCCACCATCGCCCGTCTGGAGGCTGAGGTGCTGGACAAGTCGAGCATCGAGTTCCCCGAGGAAGTACGTGACAACGAGGCGCTGACCGCCACCGAGCGCGAGCTGTTCACGGCCCGGCGCAAGAAGCGTGACAGCGCCCTGAATGCGGTCAGCAAGGAAATCACTGCGGCCCAGCGTCAGCTCGCGGTGATTCGTCCGCTGGTCAAGCGGCGTGCCGTGGGCGAGATGGAGATGCTCAAGCTGGATCGCGAGATCGCCGAACTCAGCGGTCGTCAGGCCGAGATCCGCAACACCTATCTGCAGGATTCGTACGCCGAGCTTGCCGACAAGAAATCCGAGCTGGCCGCTCTTGAAGAAACCAGCGTGCAGCGGCGTGATCAGCTGGACCGTACCCGGCTGCTCTCGCCGGTGCGCGGGGTGGTCAACAACATCGCCATCACCACGCGCGGTGGGGTGATTCCGCCCGGCGAGGAGATCATGCAGATCACGCCGCTGGAGGACACTCTGGTGTTCGAGACGCGCATTCGCCCGCAGGATGTCGCCTTCATCGCCCCAGGAATGCCGGCGACGATCCGCATCAGCGCCTACGACTATGCGGTCTACGGCACGCTGGAGGGCAAGGTCGAGCGCATCAGCTCGGACACCCTGGAGGAGGAAACGCCACGCGGCGAGGAGAGCTACTATCGCGTGCTGGTCAGCAGCGACACCGCGGCGCTTGAGCACAACGGCGAGACGCTGCCGATCAAGCCGGGCATGGTCGCCACGGTCGATATCGAGACCGGCGAGCGCAGCGTGCTCTCCTACCTGCTGAGGCCCTTCACGCGTCTAGAGCTGCGCTGAGCGCAAGCCTGATCGTCAGATAGCGGGCGACTGGCGCAATGCCAGCATGTCCGGCCACAACCGCGCGAAGCTGTCCTCGAGCATCGCGCGGTTATCCGCCAGCCACGGCGTCATGTCCGCCAGCGGATTGGCGTCTGCATCCAGATTCCCCACCCTGTGCGTATGCCTTCCATTGCGAGTATCACTTGTCTGGCGTAAGCGGCGTCTGGCCGTCATGCGCTCGCCGATGCTGGCAATGGTCGCGAGCGTGAACTCCAGCTCCTGATAACGCCTGAGCGCATCGCGCACCTGAATCCATTCGATCAGGCTCGACAGGCGTGACGGCACCTCCTCACGCGCCAGCAGGCGATAGAGGCGCTCAATATCGTCATCGTGCATCTCGGCGGCCAGCAGGTGATCCCACATCATGTCGAAGGCGATGCCGGCGACACGTCGCGACGAAGGCGGCACCTGGGTCAACAACCAGCGTGTCTCGGGATGGGCGTCGATCACCGCGTCGCAGCGGCGGTGAAAGCGGATGCCCGCCTCAACCTCCGGCGACCAGTCGCTCAGGTCACTGCCGCGCACGCCATCGGCAATCAGGTTGCCAAACAGGAAGTTATCGCTGCCCGCCAGACTCAGGCGTGCATGACCGAGAAAGTTCAAGTTGCTAGACTCCTGCTTTTGCGAATCCTGTCGCCGGTCTCATCTGGCGCGCCCTGGCTCTGCATACCCTGCTCCTGTTTCCCTACTCTACTGACTATCGAGATTCACGATGCCGTCCGCCTCCATGCCAGTCAAAGCGCCTATCGTGCGTGATATCGTCCTGATCGGCGGTGGGCACAGCCACGTCGGCGTGCTGATGCGCTTTGCCATGCAGCCAGAGCCCGGTGTCCGCCTGACCGTCATCTGTCGCGACACCGACACACCCTATTCCGGCATGTTGCCGGGCTACGTCGCCGGTCATTATACGTTCGACGATGTGCATATCGACCTGCGCCGGCTGTGTCAGTTCGCCGGTGCCCGCTTCTATCGCGATCAGGTGATCGACATCGACCGCCGCGAGCGCCGCGTGATCTGCGCCGAGCGCCCGGCGGTGGACTACGACCTGCTGTCGATCAATATCGGCTCCACGCCTCGCCTGTCCCACATCGACGGTATCGGTGACCCCGAAGCCGCAGACGCCCCCGTGGTGGCGGTCAAGCCGATCAGCACCTTCCAGCAGCGCTGGCTGAGTCTGCTCGAGCGCGCCAGGAGTGCCGAGCGCCCGCTCGATATCGTGCTGGTCGGCGGCGGTGCCGGCGGAGTCGAGCTGCTGCTGGCCATCCAGCAGCGCCTCGCCACCGAGTTGCCCGATGCGCTCGCGCCGAACCTGACGCTGATCACCCGCGGACAGCGTCTGTTGCCCACCCATGCGCACACGGTCAGTGAGGCACTTGCCACTACCCTGCACGAGCGCGGTATCCAGATACATTTCGGTGAGGAGATCACGGCCGTCGAACGCGCATCCTCGACCGCCCAGCGCCAGCTGATCAGTGCCAGCGGTGCCTGCCATCAGGCCGATGAGGCCATCTGGGTGACACGGGCCGGTGGCGCGCGCTGGCTGGAGAAGACCGGACTCAGTCTGGACGAGGATGGCTTCCTCAAGGTTCGCGACAGCCTGCAGACGCTTGAGGATGACGCCATCTTCGCCGCGGGCGATATCGCGCATCAGCTCAACCATCCCCGCGAGAAGGCCGGCGTGTTTGCCGTGCGCCAGGCGCGGCCGCTGGCCGACAATCTGCGACGGGCCGTGCGCGGCGAGCCACTCAAGGACCATATCCCGCAGTCGCGCTGGCTGGCGCTGATCAGCACCGGGGATCGCGACGCCATCGCCTCACGCGGCAGCCTGGGGCTGGTCGCCCCGCGTCTGCGCCCGTGGCTGTGGCGCTGGAAGGACCATATCGACCGCCAGTTCATGGCTCGCTTCAATGAACTGCCCAGCATGCAGGACGCCGCGAATACCGGCGGCCTTGCCGGGCTGCACCAGCGCATCAGCGCTGCCTGGCAGGCACTCAGGGGCCGCGATGGCAAGCTGCATCCGCGCCTGACCGCCGAGCTGGATGAGCAGGAGGCGCATCAGGCCCTGTCCGCACTGGCGATGCGCTGCGGCGGCTGCGGGGCCAAGGTCGGCGCCAGCGTGCTGTCGCGAGCGCTGCAGAGTCTGGCCCCGCGCGAGAACCCGGACGTGCTGGTCGGGCTGCATGCCCCGGATGATGCCGCCATCGTGCGCGTACCCGAAGGACAGGCGCTGGTGCACAGCGTCGACTTCTTCCGCGCCTTCATCGATGACCCCTATCTGTTCGGGCGCATCGCCGCCAATCACGCGCTGGGCGATCTCTACGCCATGGGCGCAACGCCGCACACGGCGACGGCGGTGGCCACGGTGCCACAGGGGGTCGAGCGCAAGGTCGAACCGCTGGTGCGCGAGCTGATGCAAGGCGCGACCGAGGTACTCAACGAGGCAGGCTGCAGTCTGGTCGGCGGCCACACCGGCGAAGGTCAGGAGCTGGCGCTGGGCTTCGCGCTCAATGGTCTGGTGGAGGAGAGTCTGGCCGGCGTCACCTGCAAGGGCGGCATGCAGCCGGGCGATGTGCTGCTGCTCACCAAGGCCATCGGCACCGGTACGCTGCTGGCGGCGCACGCACGCCTGGAAGCCCGCGGCCGCTGGATCGACGCCGCGCTGGACAGCATGCAGCAATCCAGTCAGCGCGCGGCGGATATTCTGCGCGCGCATCAGGCGAGCGCCTCCACCGATGTCACCGGCTTCGGTCTGCTCGGCCATCTGGTCGAGATGACCCGCGCCAGCGGCGTGGATGCCGAGCTTGAGATCGATGCCCTGCCAGTGCTCGAAGGCGCCGAGGACTGTGTCGCCCGCGGCGTGGTCAGCTCGCTGCAACCGGCCAATCTGCGCCTCAAGCGTGCCCTGAAGGACCAGGCCGGCGTCATCGATCATCCGCGCTATCCGCTGCTGTTCGATCCACAGACGGCCGGTGGCCTGCTGGCCAGTGTCCCGCCCGGGGAAGCCGAGGCCTGTCTGGCCGCGCTCAAGGCCGCCGGCTATCACGCCAGCGCCATCATCGGGCGCATCACGCCCCAGGGCGATGCACTGGCGCCGATCAGCATCAAGCACTGAGCACGGTTAGACGGTCACACGGTGAGCCAGCCAGCCGGCGGTGAATGACAACCGGCGATTCCCAGCGATGCTTCACAAGCGTTGTGACATTAAGCGTTGTGACATTCAGATGCCAAGACGCCCGCCAGAGAATTCTCTGGCGGGCGTTTTCATGACTGCCGACTCATGCGCGGGGCAACTGGCGACAAGCGTCAGACTGACCGGCTATCTCAGGCTTCGGCTTCGCGCTTGAGCGCCTCGAAGGACTCCACGAACGCATCCATGGTCTCGGCGCAGTAATCCCGCAGACCACTGACGACCAGCTTCTTGGAGCCACTGCCGATGCACTGCTCGCCATCATGGATGCTGAACTCGAGCAGCGTATCGCCACGCTTGCCGTTGACCTCGAGCGAGGACCCCACGAAGTCGAGGTGCAGGTCGGCGATATCCAGGCGCTCGAAGCAGAAGCCCATGCTGTCGTAGATCACCAGCGGGCGGGCCGGGTTGAACATCACGCCCTTCTCCAGCATCAACGGCTGCAGGAAGTGCGGGAAGTTGCGCCCGGAGAAGGCGATGTACTGGCGGGTGAAATTGGCGACCACTTCCTCGTCATGGGTGGTATCGCCGCTGCGCTCGACCGTCAGGTAGACCTTGCCTGCCTCATCGCGCACCAGCAGGGACACGCCATTCTCGTCGGGGGCGTCCAGCGCTTCGAAGATCAAGGGCACATCGTTGCCGACCATGCCGCAGAAACGGATGGTCATGCACTGCGACAGACCGAATTTCGCCAGCAACAGGGAGAACAGCAGGTCGCCGGGCACACAGAAGCGTCGCGCGTCCGGGTCATGAATGGGGTTGTAATCCCCCGCCATCTGCTTGGCGAAACGACTTGCCTGCTCGGCGGTGATCCGCACGCGGCCATCTTCGACCCGGTGAAACTGATCAAGAAACATGGACTGCCTTCCTGCCCTGCTTGAATGATGATCGATGGCCCGTCCTGAACCATCGCGGAAATGCCTCCGAGGGGAGGAATCGCGGTCGACGCGCTGCCACGTCTGCCCACCTGTCGTGTCATGAAGCTTTCAAGACATGCAGATGAAACGATTTTACCACTGGATGACAGTCAGGTGGTGACTCGTGACAGGCTTTGCAAGAGATTGCAGCGCGACAGATGGCCATATACTGTATATAACCCCATGCTTTCGGGCAAACCGCCGCACTGCCCGCCACTTCGACAGGTCGCCATGCAAGCCGCTCCCCTCGACAATCCGCGCTACTACCTGGCCAACTTCGACACCCTGATCGACTGGGTCTGCCAGTGTCACGCCGATCTGCTGACAGAGGCGGAGCGTGCCACGGTGGACGCCATCACTCGCCTGCCGGATGCCTCGCGGGCCTTGCTGGTGCGATTGCTGATGCGCAAGGGCGATCATTTCGAGCGCTCGCAGCTGCACTATCCCGAGATCGGTGCGATCGAGGCCGCAAGCCAGCCATTGATCACACCGCTCGCCGACAGTGCCACGCCCGACGGTCTGTGCCGCCACAATGCCGATCTGACGCTGGACGAGATGCTGGCGCTGGTGACCTTGCCACGCCTCCGGGCTGCCTTTGCCGAGCTGCCCAGAAGCACGCCCAAGCGTCGCATGCATGATGCCATCAGCGAGCTGCTGGGCGATGTCACGCCACGGCCACTGCCAGCGTGGTTGAACGACCCCGCCGCCGACACCTTGAGTGTCGGGCTGGGTGAGCTGTCGCGACGCCTGAGCCTGATGTTCTTCGGCAACCTGCGCCAGAATCTGTCGGACTTCGTACTCAGCGAGCTGGGACTGCTGCGTTGCGAGACGGTCGCCCTGTCGCCGGCCTCGCGCGCCTTCACCCATCGCAGGGAGGTGGATCGCTATCTGGCGCTGGAGCAACTGCGTGAGGACTGGCAGCAAGCCAGCGAGCGGCTGGGCCGCACGGCGAACGCCGAGCGTGAGCGGCACTGGCAGCGCATCGTCGCGGCGCTGGATGCGACTCCGTCTGCAGCGGCAAACGCGATCCACAGTGAGCCGTCCGCGACTCATCAGCTCACTGACGCTCGTGCCACTGACGGGCGTGCTATTGATGATCGTGCCAATGCCTGGCTGGCACAGCGGCGTGACCGCCTGCGCTTCTCGCTGGCCCGCGACGCCGAGCGTCAGGGCTGGCATCAGGCGGCTGCCCGCCAGTACGCCTGTCTCGAGGACTCCGCGTATGCCCCGCGTGCCATGCCGCGCCGGGTGAGAGCACTGGAGCTGTCTGGCGATATCAACGCAGCTCACGCGCTGGCCAGCGAGCGGTTGGCGCGCGCCGAGATCACGCTGGACGAGCAGCTGGCACTCGAACGCGCCCTGCCGCGTCTGTGCCGTGGCCTCGGATTGCCCGCGCCCAAACGCGCCAGGGCGCCGACCACGCCACAGATCACCCTCACGGTGCCCGACCTTGCCACATCCGCGGCTGACGGTATCCACGGGGTCGAGCGCGCGGCCGCCCATGCCTTGGCCACGCCCGAGGCACCGGTCTTCTATGTCGAGAATGGCCTGATTCCCGCGCTCTTCACCCTGCTGTGCTGGGAGGCGCTGTTCGCCCCCTTGCCGGGGGCCTTCTTCCACGCCTTCCATATCGGCCCGGCGGACCTCTATCGTCCTGACTTCGTCAGCCGTCGCCAGGCCGCTTTCGAGGCCTGCTTCGCACGCCTGAACGATGAAAGCTACCGGACGGTGATCCGTGAACGCCACCAGCAGAAACAGGGCATTCAGGCGCCCTTCGTGCACTGGGAGCTATTGAGCGAGGAACTGCTGAACCACGCACTGGACTGCGTCCCACCCGCGCATCTGGAAGCCTGTTTCCGCCACCTGCTGGCCAACCCTCGCGAACATCGCGCCGGCCTGCCGGACCTGATCCAGTTCTTCCCCGAGCACAGCAGCGACCGTTATCGGCTGATCGAGGTCAAGGCGCCGACCGACCGTCTGCAGGACAACCAGCGTCAATGGCTGGCCCTGTTCGCACGCCATGCGATTCCGGCGCTGGAGTGTCGCGTCGAATGGCAGAGCGCGACCGAGGCCTCAGCGGACGAATGCTCCCGGCACAAGGCACCTCCTGCATCATGATCAAGGCGGACGAGACCCGCGCTGAGCCCGCACGCTACCGGATCGCAGTACGCGAACTGTGTGCCTTTGCCGCGCGCGAGGGCGATCTGGACCTGCGCTTCACGCCATCGCCTACCGCCCAGCAGGGCATCCGTGGTCATCAGCGTATCGTGCGTCGCCGCGGCAAGGACTATGAAAGCGAGATCTCGCTCAGCGGTGACATCGGCAACCTGACCATCCGTGGGCGTGCCGATGGCTATGATCCCAAGCGCAACTGCCTCGAGGAGATCAAGACCCATCGCGGCGACCTCTCCCGCCAGCCCGCACACCATCGCGCCCTGCACTGGGCCCAGGCACGCGTCTACGGCGCACTGATGTGTCGCAGCCGAGACCTCGAAGGCATCACGCTGGCACTGGTCTATCTGGACATCGCGGCAGATGCGCCCAGGGGCGTCAAGGGCAGCAAGGATGAGCAGAACGAGCAGGACGCGGGCGCCTTAAATGATCGAGACGAGCAGACTGACCAGGCTGACTCCAAAAGCCGCAAGGCACAGCATGATGAGCAGCGTCTGGAAGCCTGGTGGAGCCGTGAGGCGCTGGAGGCGGAGCTGGCACGTCTGGCGGCACGCTTCAGCGAGTTCGCCGCCAATGAGCTGGCCCATCGCAGTGCCCGCGACAGCGCGCTGAGCCGCCTGGCCTTTCCGTGGCCGAGCTGGCGTCCCGGGCAACGCCAACTGGCCGAGCATGCCTACAAGGCAGTGATGACCGGCCGCGAGCTGCTTGCCGAGGCGCCGACCGGCACCGGCAAGACCCTGGCAACGCTGTATCCGGCACTGCGCGCGATGCCCGCAAGCGGCACGGACAGGCTCTTCTACCTCACCGCCCGCACCCCGGGGCGCGCGCTGGCACTCGACGCGCTGGCCACCTTGGCACCAGCCGCTGACGACAGCGAGGATCAGGAAAAGACACCGGCGACACCGCTGCGCATTCTGGAACTGGGCGCGCGCAGCAAGACCTGCGAGCACCCGACCCTCGCCTGTCATGGCGAGTCCTGCCCGCTGGCGCGCGGGTTCTATGATCGCCTGCCCGCAGCACGCGACGCCGCCCTCGCCGACCAACGGCCACTGAATCTGGCGACGACACGCCGCCACGCCCTGGCCCACGACATCTGCCCCTACTTTCTCGCCCAGGAGCTCTCGCGCTGGGCGGATGTCATCATCGGCGACCATAACCACTACTTCGACAGTCATGCGCTGCTGTTCGCCCTGACCCAGGCCAATGACTGGCGCACGGTGGTACTGGTCGATGAGAGCCACAACCTCATCGAGCGCGCCCGCGGCATGTACAGCACCGAGCTCGACGCCCGCCAGTTCCACTTTCTGCTCAAGCAGTTGAGCCGCACGGGACATCCGGCCCCGCTGCGCTCGGCCTCACGCGCGCTGGCTCGCCAATGGCGAGCGCTGGAGCAGCTCGAGCTGGGTGCTGACGGCGAGACACAGGCAAGCAAGGTCGATAGCAAGGACGCAGGCCACAAGGCGCAGCGTCTTGCACTGGAGGCTCTGCCCGGCGATTTTCTCAAGGCCTTGAGCCAGTGGACCGGCGCGATGGGTGACTGGTTGGCGGAGCCTGACAAGGCCGCAAGCCCTGCTGCGGCCAGGCAACAGCCAGTGAGAGCCACCGCCACGCAAGCCCCCGAACAGCTGGGCCTGATCGCAAGCGATGCCTCCTCTGCTGCTCCGAGTGCTACCGATACAGGCACTGCAACGACAGTCTCCGGCTCGGCACCCTCCACGGCCAGGCGCCGTGTGGAACCCGATGTCGAGATGATGGAGGCGTATTTTGCGGCACTGACACTGGCGCGACTCGCCGAAGGCTTCGGCGATCACTCGCTGTTCGAGGTCGAACTCGCCGCCACTCCCCCCGCGCGGCAGGCATCACTCGCCAGCCATTCAAGCTCGAGTTTCGGCGCAGCATCGAATGCAAAAGCAGAAGCAGCAGCCCGGTCACGCAAGGCCCGTGGGCGCAGCGTGCGCCAGATCCAGCCGCGACTACGCTGCGTCAGCCCGGCGCCGTGGCTGGCACCCCGCCTGCGCGTCAGTCACGCCACTCTGCTGTTCTCGGCCACGCTCAATCCACCGGCCTATCATCATCGCCTGCTGGGTCTGGCGGACGATGCCGTCTGGCTGAGTGTCGATTCCCCGTTCAGCGCGGCCCAGGTGCAGGTCAGTCGTCATCGGCTCTCGACACGCCTGCGGGATCGCGACGCCTCCTGTCGGCCGATCGCCGAGTTGATGGCGCGCCAATACCGGCAGCGCCCGGGCAACTATCTGGCGTTCTTCTCGAGCTTCGCCTATCTGGAGCAGGTCGCCAGCACCCTGCAACAGCTGGCGCCGGAGATCCCCCAATGGCGCCAGACCCGCGCGATGACGGAGGCTGAGCGCACCCGCTTCATTCAGCGCTTCACGCCCGAGGGCCAAGGCATCGGCTTCGCAGTACTGGGTGGCGCCTTCGGCGAAGGGATCGATCTACCCGGCTCGCGTCTGATCGGGGCCTTCATCGCCACCCTGGGACTGGCCGGTTTCAGCCCCGAGAATGAAGCACTCAAGCAGCGTCTTGCCACATGGCTGGACAACGACGCACAGCGGCGTAGCCAGCCGCAACAGGCTGAAGGTGACCCACACGACGATACGCGCGCACCGCGCCCGGTCATCCAGCCATTGAATGCCGATGACTGCACCTATCTGTACCCGGGGCTCACCAGAGTGGTGCAGGCTGCCGGCCGAGTGATTCGCAACGAGCAGGATCAGGGCGTGATCCACTTGATCGATGACCGCTTCATGCGCCCGGAAGTCGCACGGTTGCTGCCACGCTGGTGGTCACCAACGAATTGATGCGGGCTGCAAGCGTGACGACGCCACGATGCGCCGTGATGGCACAAAGCCTGCACATCAATGGAGAGTGATGGGGTATTCATTTCTCTCTTCATTTCGTTAGCCACCCGCAAGGAAGCCGCACGATGCCAGACAACGACAACGCCCTGTGGGGCGACGACTATCCGCGTGATCTGATCGGTTATGGTGCCAATCCCCCTCATGCCAACTGGCCGGGTGGTGCGAAGATCGCGGTCCAGTTCGTGCTCAACTACGAGGAAGGCGGCGAGAACTGCCTGCTGCACGGCGATAGCGAGAGCGAGAAGTTTCTCTCCGAGATCATCGGTGCCGAGGCCTACCCCGCGCGGCACATGAGCATGGAGTCGATCTACGAATATGGCTCGCGCAGTGGCGTGTGGCGGATTCTGGATGAATTCAAGCGCCGGGAATTGCCGTTGACCGTCTTCGGGGTCGGCATGGCGCTGGCGCGCCATCCGGATCTGGTGGCGCGTTTCCTGGAGGATGGCCACGAGATCGCCAGTCACGGCTGGCGCTGGATTCATTATCAGCATATGGATGAAGCCCATGAGCGCGCCCACCTGGAACGCGCGGTGGAAAGCTATCGCGAGCTGGTCGGCCATGCGCCGCAGGGCTGGTATACCGGACGTGACAGCCCCAATACCCGCCGGCTGGTGGTGGAACACGGCGGTTTCACCTACGACAGCGACTACTACGGCGATGACCTGCCACTGTGGATGGAGGTGACCACCGCCAATGGCGAGCAGGTGCCGCATCTCGTCGTGCCCTACACCCTGGACACCAATGACATGCGCTTCGCCAGCGCCCAGGGCTTCAACAACGGCGAGGACTTCTTCCAGTACCTGCGCGATGCCTTCGATGTGCTCTATGCCGAGGGCGACACCACGCCCAAGATGCTCTCCGTCGGGCTGCACTGTCGGATCGCCGGCCGCCCGGGACGCTTCGCGGCTCTGAAACGCTTCCTCGACTACGTCCAGTCCCACGACAAGGTATGGATCACACGGCGCATCGATATCGCCGAGCACTGGCAACGCGAGCATCCCTACACCCCCGCCAGCTGACGAACCATCCCTTCAAGCGCCATCACCACAAACGCCGCAGCCCTTTCGGGATGCGGCGTTTCTGTTCAACTCCAGACAATGTCTGCAATCGCACATGCAAGGCAGCGCTGGTCAGTTTTCCAACATGCAGATCAGTCTTCCAACATGCAGGCCAAGGCCAGCAGGCTCTCATCACGTCCCGGCAGGCCCAGTAATGACACGCCCCAGGGCGGTGGTGCAGCCTCCTCCGGCAGGCGCGCAGCGTCATCGGTCAGCCACGGCAGACTCAGCTGCGGCGCACCATTCAAGCCCGCCAGCGCGGTGAGCCCCATCAGACGATGACGATAGGCCTCCATCACCTCAAGGCTTGCACCCAGCAGCGGTGAGGCGCCCGGCGTGGTGGGCAGCACGAAGACCGCCTCGCTGGTGGCCTCGGCCTGGGCGTGAGACGCGCGACTGCCAGCCTCCTCTGGCGCCTCGCTGCCTTTCTGATGACTGGCCGGCTGACTGGCTGCCAGCTGCTGGCGATACCAGCGGCGAACGGTATCTGCCTTGGCTTCTGCTGCCTGCTCATCAGTATCGCTGAGCGTCATGCACCATTTGAGACGCGCCGCGATATCCGGGTTAAGGCGCGGCCAGCGCGATTCGGGCCCCTGCTGCGGCGTACTCAACCACGCCTGGTGAGTGCGCCGAATCTCGCAGCCCTGCAGAATCCGGAAGGCCTCACTGGCACGTGCCATGAAGGTCTGACTCAGCATGCGCCGCTCGCACTGAAAGCCGAGCGACTCAAGACGTCGGGACAGCGGCCCGAGCAGGCGCTGATAAGGCCCCGCGGCCAGCCCTTCCGGCACCAGCAGGATGATACGAGCCGGCAGTCGGGTGGCTGTCGTTGCCGGCATCAACACTTCACTGACCTGCGTCAGCGTCGCCAGATCCCGCGTCATCCAGCCGACGGTGTCAAAGCGCGGCGCCAGCGGCTTGAGACCCGTCATGCTGATACGACCATGGGTCGGTCGCAGCCCATAAAGCCCGCAGTAACTGGACGGCACGCGGATGGAGCCGCCGGTATCGGTGCCCAGCCCGATCTCCGCCTCGCCACGTACCACCGCCACCGCAGAGCCCACGCTCGAGCCGCCCGGCAACCTCAGCGGCGCGCGTGGGTTCTCCGGCGTGCCGAAATGCGCATTGGTGCCATTGAGGCTATAGGCCAGCTCATCGGTGGTGGTGCGAGCCCGATAATCGGCCCCCGCCTGCTGAAGCGCGAGGACAGCAGGCGCCGTCTGCCGCTCGATGGGGGTCCTGGCCAGCAGGTCAGGATTGCCCTGGCCGATGCGCTCGCCCTTGATCGCGAACAGATCCTTGACCACCAGTCGCAGGCCATTTAACGGGCCTTCTCCCTGCCCCCCCTGTCCCTGCCGCCTCTGTCCCCGCGGCCCCGAGAAACGCGCCGGCGCTACATAGATACGCTTGTCCACTGGGAGCGACTCCTTTCGACTCATGATGTGGTCCGCCGCTGCACGCTCAAGACGCTGCGCTCATAGCACCGCGCCGAGGAACTGGCGCAGCTCTTCCGTGGCCGGATTGGCGAACAGCGTCGCGGGGTCGCCCGACTCATGCACACGCCCCTGGTGCATGAAGATCACGCGATCACCCACATCACGGGCGAAATTCATCTCATGGGTGACCAGAATCAGCGTCATGCCCTCACGCTTGAGCTGTTCCAGCACCTTGAGCACATCGCCGACCAGTTCCGGGTCCAGCGCCGAGGTGATCTCATCGCAGAGCAGTACCTTGGGGTGCATCGCCAGGGCCCGCGCGATCGCCACCCGCTGCTGCTGACCACCGGAGAGCTGACTCGGCCAGGCATCGAATTTCTCCCCCAGCCCGACCTTGGCCAGCATCTCGCGGGCCTCGCGCTCGGCGACATCCCGGGCGACGCCCTTGACCAGCATCGGTGCCAGCATCACGTTCTCGCCGACGCGCTTGTGGGGAAACAGATTGAAGCTCTGGAACACCATGCCGACATCCTGCGCCAGGGCGGCGGCGTCCATCTCGCTACCGTCCAGCAGCTTGCCGGCGACATGAATGGCGCCGCCGTCATGCTGTTCGAGCTGATTGATACAGCGCAGCAAGGTGCTCTTGCCGGAACCGCTGCGACCGATGATCGACACCACCTCACCCGGGCGCACCTCGAGATCGATCTCCTTGAGGACCGGCAGTTCGCCGAAGGACTTGGTCAGCGCCGACAGGCTGACCAGCGGTGCCTTTGCCTTCTCGGAGACAGGGGCGCTATCGGTAACTGAGACGTCGGATGAGGCGCTATCCAGCGCAGAAACTTCAGCGAGCAGTGACATTGAGACGTGCCTCCAGATGGCGAGCCAGCCGCGACAGCGGATAGCACATGGCGAAATACAGCAACGCGACCAGCGCGAAGACGGTGAAGGGTTCCAGGGTGGCGTTGTTGAGCATGGTGCCCGCCTTGGTCAGCTCGACGAAGCCGATCACCGAAGCAAGCGCGGTGCCCTTGATGATCTGCACCGAGAAGCCGACGGTCGGCGCGATGGCCATGCGCAGCGCCTGCGGCAGGATGATGTGACGCATGGTCTTCAGGTAGCCGAGCCCCAGCACCCGCGCCCCCTCCCACTGCCCCTTGGGCACCGCCTCGACACAGCCGCGCCAGATGTCATGCAGGAAGGCACTGCTGAACAGCGTCAGCGCCACGGCCGCCGCCGTCCAGGCCGAGACATCCAGCCCGAAGACCGCCACCCCGAAGAAGGCCAGGAACAGTTGCATCAACAGCGGCGTGCCCTGAAACAGCTCGGTATAGAGACGACAGAAGAGCGCCGCCCCCGGCCAGCGGGTCAGGCGCAGAAAGGTCAGCGCCAGCCCGACCAGACTGCCGCCGATGAAGGCGATCAGGGACAGCGCCAGTGTCCAGCGCGCCGCCAGCAACAGGTTGCGCAGAATGTCCCACAGCGTGAAGTCGATCATGAGTGGGCCTCTTTCAGGACATGGGAAGACAGACGGCTACGCGGGGCCGGCGTCAGGTGGCGAAAGCCGAACAGACGACGCCCGATGCGGTTGAGCAAGGCGCGCATCGCGATGGCCAACAGCAGGTACATGCCTGCCGTCACCACGTAGCTCTCGAAGCTCAGGAAGGTACGTGACTGGATGAAGTTGGCCGCGAAGGTCAGGTCCGCCACGCTGATCTGGGAGACCACGGCGGAGCCCAGCATCACGATCACGCACTGGCTGGTCAGCGCCGGATACATGCGTTCCAGCGCCGGCATCAGCACCACATGGCGATAGCTCTGCCAGCGGGTAAACCCCAGTGCCTGCCCGGCTTCCCACTGGCCGCGACCGGTGGAATCGACCCCGGCACGCAGGATTTCACTGCTGTAGGCCGCTAGGTTGAGTGTCATCGCGATCACCGCGGCCATCTCGGCACTGAGTGACAGCCCCAGCGCCGGCAGACCGAAGAAGATGAAGAACAGCTGGACGATGAAGGGCGTGTTGCGCAGCAGCTCCACCAGCATGCCCAGCAGCCGGCTGAAGAGGCTGGTCGGCGCACGATGGCGCTGCCAGACACACAGCACCGCGCCGAGTATCCCCAGCGTGGTGGTCAGCGCCGTCAGCCAGACCGTCGTCATCAGCCCGGCCATCAGGTCGGGCAGATACGGCAACAGGCGCGGGAAATCCGGGAGATAGTTCATCGATCAAGCCTCACGGGCAAAGGGATCAGACGTGTGACGTCTCGATTCAGGCATCCAGTGACGGCAGCGGCGCCTTGAACCAGGTCTCGGAGAGCGTATTGAGCGTGCCATCCTCGATTCCCTGGGCGATCAGCTCATTCACGCGCGCCTTGAGCGCCGGCGTGTCATGACGCATGCCCACATAACAGGGAGAGTTCTTGAGCGGCAGCACGCTGACCGGCACGCGGGCAGGATTGCGTTCGGCGATGGCGGCGGTGACGAGATTGCCGGTGGCGATCATCTCGACCTGGCCTGACAGGAAGGCCGACAAGGTCGTGTTGTTGTCTTCGAAGCGCTTCACGGTGGTCGATTCCGGTGCCACCTTGCTGAGCTCCATGTCTTCCACCGAGCCACGTGTCACGCCGATGGTCTTCTCGCTCAGTCCTTGCGCGGAGTCCACCTCACTGCCCTTCTCGCCGAACACGCCCAGGAAAAACGGCGCATACGCATCGGAGAAATCGATCGCCTTCTCACGCTCGGGATTCTTGCCCAGGCTCGAGATCACCAGATCGACCTTGCGGGTCTGCAGGTAAGGGATGCGATTGGCCGAGGTGACCGGCACCAGCTCAAGCTTCACCTCCATCTCGTCTGCCAGAAAGCGCGCCATGTCGATATCGTAGCCACGCGGCTTGAGGTCCGGGCCGACCGAGCCGAAGGGCGGGAAGTCCTGTGGCACCGCCACTTTCAGCACCCCGCTATCTTTGATGTCGCTCAGTGCATCCGCGTGTGCGCTCAGGGCGGTGGACGCCAACGTGCCCCACAGGGCCAGCAATATTCCCTTGCGGACCCAGTTGCCAAGACGCTGCTTGTTGCCTGTCCATGTGGCGCGCTGCTGGGCCTTGCTCTCGTGACGCTTGCTCATCGGTCGACTCCGGTATCCGTCAATGCCAGGCGCTGATGCGAGGACGACTCGTCATGCACCTGGTGCCTTGCGGCAGTGGATTGTTGTTGGTTGTTGTTGATCGTCCCGCCGTGTTTCTTGCCGAGTGTCTCGCCGAGTCAGATCCAGTGACTCCCTGTCGCATTCGTCTTCAGAACCTGACCAATGAAACAAGTGATTCCCTTATCAATCTTTGCAACAGGTGTGCCAAAGCTTCCGCCAGGTGCTCAATAAGCTGATCGAGTTGCAGGCAGCGCAGAGTCACCAGCGGCTCACACGCCTGAGCAGGGGCTTGAGAACGCGCTTGAGCACAGGCATGCAAGCCAAACAGCGAATAGAAAGGATAAGAAGCGATACAACCTGCGGGAGGCGAAATCGAGGATGGTGGCCTCGCCGGGCGGCGAGATCAGGGCGCCGACACCAGCGACATGGCAGCAGATGGTGCAGCCAGGAAGGCATATGCGCCCTGTGGGTGCGCAGAGCGCGGCGAGTCGAATCGGGCCGCCGCACAGATCAGAAGCAAGGCTGGCGGCCCACCGGGAGATAGATAGAGAGGAAGGAAAGGCAGAAGCACTTCAAGCTGGACGATCAGCCGTCGCCCAGTTCCTCCAGCGCATCGAAGGTATCGGTCACGCGGCGTATATGGCTGCGCCCGCCGACGAGGTCGTCATGCAGCAGGCGCGTGGCCAGCAGATTGATCTGGCTCATGGCAGCGGCGTAGCTGTCGAAGGCGCTGACGCTGTCCAACGGGCAGCGCAGGACATGCTCGATACCGGCGGGGATGGTGCTCAGGCTGTCATCGCAGACCAGCAACACCGTGCAGGGCGCCTGCCCCAGCCATTCAAGCAATCGTGCCAGCCCCTGCGGTCGCCGACGCATGGCGAATACCACCACGGCATCATCGGCACCCAGGCGTGCGACCTCCTCGCCGAGCGATTGGCCGGGTTGCGGCAACACCGCCACCTGCGCGCGCAGCTGCAGCAACTGCTGGCGCAGGTGCAGCGCCAGTGGATAGGCATTGCGAAAGCCGATGATCTGCAGCCGCTCGGCCTTGGCCAGAGCGCAGCTCAAGGCCTCCATGTCGAGCATGTCCAGCGCCGCCAGCGCCTGACGCAGGTTGCGACACTCCTGCTCATAGTGACGCTGGTGATGGTCTGCCGTCGGCGCTGCCGCCACCGGAACGCCAGATTGACGCAGACTGCGCGCCTGGTCCCGCGCCTCACGGAAGTCCTGATAGCCGAGGCGGCGGAACAGCCGGCTGACCGTCGCCTTGGAGACGTCGGTCAGACGTGACAGTTCCGCGGCGTTGTATAGCGCCAGTTCATCCTGATGCGCGAGCAGAAAGCGCGCGATGCGCTGCTCATTCGGGGTGAGCTCCTCAAGCGAACGGGTCAGACGCTGATGCAGGCTCAGGCTCCTGGTGCCCTGCCTTGCGGCATGGCGAGCGAGACTGGTAGCAAGATTGACGGTGGCATCGGCATCGGCAACGGGGGCAGGCGCTTCCCCATCCGGGTGCACTGCCCGGGATTCACCGGACACGTCATCCTCGGGGGGCGCGCTGTGATCTATGGGCGCTCGTGGCATGAAGACACACTCCTGGAAAGATTCTGCGTGAGCGCAGAGCAACGATTGCATCAAGACAGTGCAAAGCCTGGGCCAGGTGCTGACTGACAGTGCATAGACGAAAGGCGCAACCCTCGCGATGAGCGCTTTTTCCTCATCCTGAGCGCCTCTGACGCCCTCAATCGCTGCACGACGCCAACCATCCGTTCAGCATCACAGACACAAGCGCCTGTTTTTACTGTTCATCACATCAAATCGGCACGCAAGCCGCTTGATCAAGACTAGCCAGCCGACAGGTCATACGCCGCGCAGTAACGCCAACGACCCTTGCCGGACTGCAATATTCCCGATAAAGCGCTCGCGATGCGCAAGGAGCATTCTCATGGCCACCTCAACGATGACTGCCCTCCTCGATACCTGCCGAGCCATGACAGCCAAGGTCACGACACAGACATTCACCCTCTTGCCGCGCTCTGGTAGCGCCACCCAGGATGTCGCCAATGCCCAGTCCGCTCAATTGCTGGGCGTGATGGCAATGGGCTACGAGGCACCGCCGCTGAGCCTGAAGGCAACGGCGGCCCCCACGACGCCTTCACCGGCCCATGACACGCGCAGCCAGGCTGACATTGCCGCCTCGGCCGTAGCGGCCCAGACCTCAGCCCAGGCCTCAGCCGAGACATCGACTCCGACAGCATCGCCCATCGCGCAGCAGAAAGCCGTCTTCAACCCTGACATCAACCACAAGGCTCACGCTGACTGGGAGGCGATGCACCGCCACCACACCCTGCTGCGTCAGAGCATGACGCGTCGAGGAATGCTGGCATGAGCGTCTATACCATCGGCATGGAATGCGGCATGCACATACCGCTGGAGAACAGCATCGCCCTCGCTCCGGCGCCTCGCATCAAGCTGGAACTGACCGCCGGCCAGCATACTGGCGAGTATCTGAGCATGATGTCAGGAGCCATCCAGCCGCTGACGGATAGCGACGATGCGTTGCTGAAAAGCCTGGAGGCGCAGCTGCCGCGCCGCAGCCTGATCTGGACGGCGCGCGGGATCACCGAAGTCGGGCGTGGCTGGCGCTGGCAGTCATCGCCCGGCCATCCCCAGGCGCCCTGGCTGGACGCCGTGCATCACAGCTGGCCGAGTCATGCGCCGCGTTGGCTGCGCAAGGCGCCGGTGGTGGTAGTCACCGCCGATGCGCTGCCGCTGGCCAACCGCACCCGCCACCAACGTGACCTCGCCCGGCTATGGGCCAGCGCCGATGCCGCGCTGATCTATCTGGCCGACGATGCCCGCGATGGCTGGCAGATGCATCAACACTGTGACATCTCTCAATTGGAGAAAGCCGAGTTGTCGGGGGCCAAGCAGGAGGAAGAAGCCGTGCTGGATCGCGATCCTGGCATGCCCTTGGAGATGGCAAGCTGACCCCCTGATGGCGGTTTCCTTCGCTCTTTCTAGAACGAACCAACAACCAACAATCAAAAAGCCCGCCCCGGATTCCGGGGCGGGCTTTTTGCTGTGCGGCGAGGCAGTAAGAACAGACAACTGACAGCAGGCGACTGACAGAGCGCCGAACCTGCCGGCTCAAGCGCTCAGCCGCTCATGACGCTCATGACTGTCGCGGGCACAGACCATCACATAGCGTGCTGGCCACGAAATCCGCCAGCTGCTCCCAGTCTTCATCGCTCTGCGGCGCTCCCCCCAGCTGATCGATCTGGGCGGCGAAATCCGCGTAATGCTGAGTGGTGGACCAGATGAGGTAGATCACCCACATCGGCTCCGCCTCACGCAGCTTGCCCGCGGCCATCCAGGCCTTAATGACATCGCAGCGCGCCTGCACCCAGTCACGCAGGTCGCCACTGAGATAATCGCGCAGGAAAGGCGCCCCACTGATCACCTCCGCCGCGAACAGACGCGAGGCCTGCGGTGCCTGGCGTGCCAGCTTGAGCTTGACGCGCACCAGCGCTTCCAGCACCTCACGTGGCTCGTCATCAGGCGAGATATCCTCGAGCGAGGCATTCCAGCGCGTCAGGGTCTGCTCCAGCAGGTGAACGTAGAGCTTCTCCTTGGAGCCGAAGTAATAGAGCAGATTGGCCTTGGGCAACTCGGCCACTTCCGCAATCTGCTTCAAGGTGCTGCCGCGATAACCGTGACAGGCGAATACGCATTCGGCGGCCTCGAGAATGCGGCTCTCGGCTTGCTCACGCGGAGAGCTGGCAGGCGGCACGCTCAATTCCGCGCTGCGGGTACGACGGACTTCAGCGTAAAGGGAAGAAGGAGAATCCGCGGGCATCGGCATCACTCATCAGGTCAGAAGAAAGCATTCGAGTCTCTTGGCGACAGCCCCCTGTCTGTCTATCTCACTCGCCTGTCAGCGGCGATGTGCGCAAGCAGGAGGCTCTGGTCAAGCGACTATCACGTGGCGCTAGAACAGCAGTGAAAACAGTCCGTTGAGACACCGGCGAACAAAATACCACAACATGCACTGACCATTTGGTCAGATTCTTGCAGGAATCACAATACGACCTGTTACATTGATAGAGACAACAGCCTGCAGACCGACGCTCGCCGACTAGATAGAACAGGCCCGCTGGCAAGACAGAGCAAGCCCGTCGACAAGGCAGAACAAGGACTTGAGCGTTGGAAGCACGCTGTACGCAACAAGGCACCACAATGACAATACGACCTGACAGGATGCCCGCATGATCGACTTCACCTTGAACGGGCGCGCGTGCCGACTGCCCTCACCTGCACCGGGAACGAGCGTACTCGAAGTGCTGCGCACCTCACTTGGGCAAGACGGCACCAAGGAAGGCTGTGCCTCCGGCGACTGCGGCGCCTGCACCATTGCCTTGCAGGGGCCGGGCCACAATGGGAGCACCGCCAATGCCTGCCTGATGCCCGCCCACCAGCTGGCCGGCTGCGACTTGATCACCGTCGAGGGGTTGGCGGATGCCAGCCAGACGCCAACCCTCTCGGCGGTGCAGCAAGCATTGGTCAGCACCCATGCCAGCCAGTGCGGCTTCTGCACCCCGGGCATCGCCATGAGCCTTGCGGTGCTGCATGCCCGTCATCAGCGCCAGATCGATCAGGGCGAAGTGATCGATGCCAGACAGCGCGACACCATGATCGAACATGCACTGGGCGGCAACCTGTGTCGCTGCACCGGCTATCGCCCGATCCGCGAGGCCGCTCACTGCCTGCTGCAAGGCGAATTCGGGCCAGCCCGCCTGCAGGACGCTGGCGTGAGCACAACGGAAGCGCACGACACCGCCCCTGATGACGAGCGAGACACCGGGCGTTTCTATCGGCCGGTCACCTTGCAGGCCCTGCTGGCGCTGCGCGCCGAGCGCCCGGATGCCGCGCTGATCGCCGGCGGCACGGACCTGATGCTGGAGCACACCCAGCGCCTGCGCGACTTCCCGGCCTTGATCGACACCACCCAGGTCGCGGCGCTTGGCAAGATAGAGGAAGGCGAGCACGCCGGTCAGGCAGGCTGGTGGATCGGGGCCGCGGTCAGCTATCACCAGCTGATGCCGCTGCTGCGGGAACATTACCCGGATGGCGCGGAGCTGCTCACGCGACTGGGCAGTGAACAGATCCGCCATCGTGGCACCCTGGGCGGCAATATCGGCAATGCCTCGCCCATCGGTGACATGCCGCCGCTGCTGATCGCGCTGGACGCCTATCTCCAGCTGATGAGCCAGGACAATGAGCGCATCCTGAAGCTCGAGGACTACTTCCTCGACTACAAGCGTACCCAGCTGATGCCGGACGAGATCATCCACTCCGTCTTCCTGCCGCGCCCGCTGCCCAACCAGCGGCTGGCGGTGCACAAGCTGTCCAAGCGGCGTGACGATGACATCTCCACCCTGCTCGGCGTCTTCGCCTGGCGGCGGGATGCCAGCGGGCGCGCCCAGCACTGGCGGGTGGCCTTCGGCGGCATGGCCGGCGTACCGGCCCGCGCCCCGCATCTGGAAGCACTGCTGACGCTGCAAGCGCTGGAGTCCCTCACGCCCGCCAGACTGACGGCGCAGACTCGCCAGCAGATCGAGCAGGCCGTGCAGGCCGATTTCTCACCGCTCAGTGACGTGCGCGGCTCACGCGAGTATCGCCTGCTGGCCGCCAGCCACTGATTCCCCGCGTGGCCCAGCGCATCCTGAATGAGCGTCAGACCACGACTTCCCTCACGCCACTGGAGAGCCTCGATGCGTACCTTGCACAGTCTTGAGTCCGACGCCAGCGCCGCGCCGGCCGCCCCCGTTCTCCAGTCGCGTCAGCATGAAAGCGCCCAGCGCCATGTCAGCGGCTCGGCGCGGTATGTGGATGACCTGCCACTGCCCACCGGCACGCTGCATCTGGCCATCGGCATGAGCGAGGTCGCGCACGCCACTCTGGCTGCGCTGGATCTCGAAGCGGTGCGCCGTGCCCCCGGCGTGGTCTGCGTGCTCAGCGCCGCCGACATCCCCGGTCACAGCGATGTGGGGCCGGTCTTCCCCGGCGACCCGCTGCTGGTCAGTGACATCATCAGCCATCATGGTCAGGCGCTGTTCGTGGTCGCCGCCGACAGCGAGCGCTCGGCACGTCAGGCCGCGCGACTGGCCAAGGTCGCCACCACGCCCCTGCCGGTGTGCCTGGACCCGCGCGAGGCGGCCAGCCGCGGTGATCTGGTGCGCCCGACCCACACCCAGGCACGGCTTGCCAATGGTCGCGCCGGCGATCTCGACAGCATCAGCGCCAAGCTTGCCAAATCCGCCTGGCAATTGAGCGGTGAGCTGGAAAGCGGCGGCCAGGAACACTTCTATCTGGAGAGCCAGGCCGCGCTTGCCTTGCCGGGTGAGGATGACGAGATGCTGGTACACAGCTCCTCCCAGCACCCCAGCGAAGTCCAGAAGCTGATTGCCGAGGTGCTCGGCGTGCCCTTCCACGCCATCACGGTGGAGACTCGCCGCATGGGGGGCGGCTTCGGCGGCAAGGAAACCCAGGCCGCGCCGGTGGCCTGTCTGGCCGCGATGATCGCCCGGCGCACCGGCCGCGCGGCACGCCTGCGACTGGCACGCGCAGATGACATGCGTCTGACCGGCAAGCGCCACCCCTTCCACCACCGCTATGAATTCGGCGTCGATGACAGTGGGCGCATCGAGTCCGCCATCATCGAGCTGACCGGCGACTGCGGCCACTCGCCGGATCTGTCGGACGCCATCGTCGATCGCGCCATGTTCCATGCCGACAACGCCTATTACCTCGGCAATGCCCACGTGCGCGGCATTCGCGCACGCACCAATGTGGCGTCCAATACCGCCTTCCGCGGTTTTGGCGGCCCTCAGGGCATGTTGGCGGTCGAGTCCGCGATGGAGGATATCGCCCGGCGTCTGGGGCGTGACCCGCTTGAGATCCGCAAGCGCAATCTCTACTGCGAGGGCCGTGAGACCACGCACTATGGCCAACACGTCAATCAGCACCCGCTGCTGGCGACCCTGATCGATCAGCTCGAGGACAGTGGCCGCTACTGGGCGCGCCGCGCCGAGATACGCGCCTTCAATGCCGCCAATCCGGTGGTCAGGAAGGGACTGGCGCTGACACCGGTCAAGTTCGGCATCTCCTTCACCGCCAAGCACCTCAATCAGGCCGGCGCCCTGGTGCATGTCTACACCGATGGCAGCGTGCAGGTGAATCACGGCGGCACCGAGATGGGCCAGGGCCTGCACACCAAGATCACCCAGGTCGCGGCCCGTGAACTGGGGCTGAGCGTGGACAAGGTACGCATCACCGCCACCCGCACCGACAAGGTGCCCAACACCTCGCCGACGGCGGCAAGCTCCGGCGCGGACCTCAACGGCATGGCGACGCGTGATGCCTGCCTGCGCCTCAAGATGCGCCTGCTCGACTTCGCCGCCGAGCATCTCGCCCAGCCACGCGTCAGCCTGAGTCTCACGGATGGTGAGCTGCACGGCCCGAGCGGTGTGCTGATGACCTGGGGCGAGCTGATCCAGGCGGCATACCTGGAACGCATCTCACTGTCCGAGAAGGGCTTCTATGCCACCCCGGATATCCATTACGATCGCGCCAGCGGCACCGGCCACCCCTTCTACTACTACGCCTTCGGCGCGGCGCTGTGCGAAGTGGTCGTCGATACGCTGAGTGGTGAATACCGCCTGGAAAGCGCCGAGATCCTGCATGATGTCGGTGATTCGCTCAATCCGGCCATCGACATCGGTCAGATCGAGGGCGGCTTCGTGCAGGGCATGGGCTGGCTGACGACGGAGGAGCTCAAGTGGAACGAGGATGGCCGGCTGCTCACCGATGGCCCGGCGACCTACAAGATTCCGGCGATCAGTGACGTGCCGGCCGGCGCGCTCAAGGTGCGCCTGCTGGAGGGACATCCCAACTCGGCCGCCAGCATCTACCGCTCCAAGGCGGTCGGCGAGCCGCCCTTCATGCTCGCCATCAGCGTGTGGGCGGCGCTGCGCGATGCGCTGGCCTCGCTGACCGACTACCGCCGCGCGGTACGCCTGGATACCCCGGCTACGCCGGAGCGCGTGATGCTGGCGGCGCGCGAACAGCGTGACTGGCAGGAGCAGCACGACACCGCTGTCGCAGAGCCAACGCAGGTGCCGTCATGAATGTCGACAAGAGTGCCATCATGAATGCAGTCAAGAGTGCCGCGACCGGCCGCTGGTATCAGGCGCTCGCCGAGGCGCAGGCAGCGCTGACGGCGCATGCACTGGCCACCGTGGTGACGGTGGCGGGTTCTGCCCCGCGTGGCGCCGGCAGCAAGATGCTGATCACCCCCGATACGCTGCACGACAGCCTCGGCGGCGGTCGGCTGGAACAGCTGGTGGTGGAGCGCGCTCGTGAGAGGCTGGCCCGGGGACAGTCAGGTTGCCTGCTCGAGGAGATCGCGCTCGGCCAGCATGCCCAGCAATGCTGCGGCGGCCATGTGCAGGTGCTGATCGAGCTTTACCCGGCGCTTGCGCCACGGCTGGCCCTGTTCGGCGCCGGCCATGTCGGGCATGCGATCGTCACGCTGCTGGCACCGCTGGGCTGGCAGATCGACTGGCGGGACTCACGCCCCGAGCAGCTCACGGCTGTCACGACTCCGGCGGGCTGCGAAGGCCGTGTAGCGCGTCAGGCGTTCAATATCCTGACTGACCTGCCTAGCGCGAAAGCCTTGCCCGCCAGTGAATCACTGCCCGTGATGGCGGGCAGTCATGTGCTGGTATTGACCCATGACCATGTCGAGGACCAGGCGCTGATCGCCGCGCTCGCACCACGTGATGACCTGGCGTCGCTGGGGCTGATCGGTTCCAGCAGCAAGTGGGCGCGCTTTCGCCAGCGCCTGCGCGGCGATCTCGAGGAGCATCAGATCGCCCGCGTTCGCTGCCCGATCGGCGTGCCCGGCATTCCCGGCAAACGCCCTGAGGAGATCGCGATTGGCGTCGTCGCGGAACTGCTGCAGATCGAGGCGCGGCGCAGTGACGAAGCGGCCTTGAACTCGCCCGACAAGGCCACCGGACATGGCACGTCAGCCCAGGGCGCGTCACTGGACAGCCATGGACTGACGCGCAAGGGAGCCCGCCAGCTGCGCGCCCGTTTTGCCCCTGACGCGATGCACCAGACAGAAACGACACAGAAGGCCGAATGATGACTGACCAAGACACGTCGCACACTGCGGCCTGCCACCTGGATGAGCAGCGCCTGACGGCAGCCCTGCGCGCGGCCGCCAAGGACGCTTCCTGCGTCAGCCTGTTGCGTGGAGCACTGCTGCATTTCGTCGCCGACCCTGCATGCGCCATGCTGAGTGAGGCGGCCTCGAGCGATGGCAGCGATAAGCAAGATAGCAATCAAGGAAACAGCAACAGCCGAGCCTCTGACATGGCGGCGACCCTGGCGCGCGCCGTCGAACACTACGCCGATGCGCTGCTGGTGATGCATGCAGGCCATGTGGTCGCCGTGGGGGATCATCGCTCGCTTGCCCGGCATGAGGCCGTGGGCGAGCTGATGCGCCGTTGTCCGCCGCGCAACGTCGAAGGCCTGATGATGCCGGGCTTCATCGATACCCATGTGCACTTCCCGCAGCTGGATATCATCGCAAGCTACGGCCACTGCCTGATCGACTGGCTGAATACCTACACCTTCCCCGCCGAGCAGCGCTTCGCCGACCCCGCACATGCCGCCGAGGTCGCCGATGCCTTCCTCGATGCGCTGCTGTGTCATGGCTCGACCAGCGCCCAGGTGTTCGCCACCTCACATGCCAGCAGTGCCGATGCCCTGTTCCGGGCTGCCCGGGCGCGCGGCATGCGCGTGCATGCCGGGCGCGTGATGATGGACCGCAATGCCCCGCCCGAACTGCTGGACTCCGGAGTCACCGCGCTCAAGGACGATGAGCGCCTGATCGCCGACTGGCACGGGCGTGACCGCATCGGCTATGTGCTGACGCCGCGCTTCGCGCCGACCTCCACGCCCGAGCAGCTGAAGGCTGCCGGCCAACTGCTCAAGAGCCAGCCGGACCTGCACCTGCAGACCCACCTGGCCGAGAATCTCGATGAGGTGAAGTGGGTCGCCGAGCTGTTCCCCGACGCTCGGGATTATCTGGCGGTCTATGAGGATGTCGGCCTGAGCCATGAGCGCACCACCTTCGCCCACGGCATCCACCTGGACGATGGCATGCGCCAGCGCATCGCGGATCGTGGCGCCAGCATCGCCTTCTGCCCGACCTCCAACCTGTTTCTCGGCAGCGGACTGTTCGATCGCGCCAGTGCCCGCGCCATGGGCATGAACATCAGCATCGCCACCGATGTCGGCGGTGGCTCCAGCCTGTGTCAGCTGGAGAGCCTCAAGGCCGCCTATCAGGTCGGCCAGCTTCACGGCGCGGTAGCCCATGATGTGACGGGGCTCGCGTCACGCGCCAATCAACCGCTGACACCCTGGCAGGGCTTCTATCAACTGACGCTGGGCAATGCGCGCGCCATGCGCCTGCAAGACAAGGTCGGCAACCTGCGTCCGGGCATGGAAGCCGATGTCATCGTGCTCGACCCGGCCGCCACGCCCTTGCTGGCACGGCGCACTCGCTGGGGTCAGTCCAGCCAGGTATCGCTGCAGGAGGTGCTGTTCGCATTGATGATGCTGGGCGACGACCGCGTGATACGCGAAGTCCATGTGGCGGGCCAGTGCCGCAAGCTGCACGGCCTGATGCTGAGTGCTTCTTCTGAGACGCCATCCAGAGAGCCTGCCGCAGCATTAATGCCATGAAAGCATCACAGCGATGACAAGTAATTGACATATGGCACCAATTCTCGGGATTGGTGCCATTTTTTCATCTTAAAGATGCGCGCAACGCGGATACTCAACGCTGAATCCACTCGCTATGATGGCGACATCTTCTTCTACAAGTCTTTCCATAAGGCTTCTCACAAGGTCATGGACGCTCAGCGACTGGCCTGCCACAACGAGGACCATCATCATGACTCCCACCGCCATCATGCAACGTCGTTATTCCACCAAGGCCTTCGATCCGGCACGCAAGATCAGCGCCGCCGACTGGCAGGAACTGGAAAACGTGATGCGCCTGAGCGCTTCCAGTGTCAATTCCCAGCCGTGGCACTTCCTGGTGCTGGAATCCGACGATGCCAAGCAGCGCTTCGCGCGCGCCGGTACCGATGACAAGTACGCCTTCAACTCGCCGAAGATCACCAATGCGTCTCACGTCGTGCTGTTCTGCACTCGCTCCACCCTGGACGACGACTACCTGAACCACCTGCTGGACACCGAAGCGTCTGGTGGCCGCTTCAAGAAGGATGACGAGTTCAGCGCGATGATGGACGGCGCGCGTCGTCTGTTCATCGACCTGCACCGTCATGACCTCAAGGACCTGCAGCACTGGATGGACAAGCAGGTTTACCTCAACTACGGCAGCCTGCTGTATGCGGCCTCCAGCCTGAACATCGATGCGGTGCCGCTGGAAGGCATCGACCCGGTAGCGCTGGATGCGGAATTCGGCCTGCGCGAGAAAGGCTTCAACGCCCTGGTCGCCGTGAGCCTGGGTTACCGCGCCGCTGACGATTCCAATGCCGAGCTGCCCAAGTCCCGTCTGCCGGCAGACGAGATCTTCACTCGCCTGTAAGGCTCGCTCTCAAGGCCGGGCTCTCAAGGTCAGGCTCTCAGCAGCTGGCGCTCAAGAGCGGATTCTGAAGATCTGTTCAGAGCAGCTGTCCGCAAGACATCGACGTGTCCGCCTTGCGGGCCAACGGCGGGCACGGGGGGCAAGTCGCCACTCGTGCCCGCCGCATTGCATCCCGATGGCGGACATGCCACCTTTTCGAGGCAGGCCAGCGCAGTGCATTCCCGGCGGCGATGTCCGGCTTGCGTGCCTGATTCGTTTCGCCCATCTGTTACGTCCACTTCTTACGCCCACGACAGGATTCATGCCATGTCCATCAAGCTTATCGCGACACTGACCTTCCCCGCCGACCAGCAGGACAAGGCACGCGATGCTCTCGCCGAACTGGTCGAGAAGAGCCAGTCCGACAAGGGCTGCCTGCAGTACGAATTCTTCGCGATCGACAAGAACGTCGCGGAAGGTGAGCCGGTACCGGAAGGCGACTTCGTGGTACTGGAAGAATGGTGGGATGAAGACGCCCTCGAAGCCCACGTGGCCACCGAGCACTTTCAGGGCTTTTTGAGCACCTTCGGCGAAGGCGAGATCAGCCTCAATATCCAGCGCCTGCTGACGCCCTGAGCCGCTGAGCCGCTGGGCCGCTGGGCGTACTTTCGCTCAGACAAGGCGCCGCGAGAGCAAAGACAGATCCCCGCCGGGCATCACGCCCGGCGGGGATCTTGCGTTTGTGGCACACGGGCTTGGCCTGCTCATCCGCTGGCCTGGCCGCTGGACACGCAACAAGTGATGGAAAAATCGATACGAGCACTGAACTTGGTTCACATCTTGCTTATAATTGGCTGCCCGCGCTGAACACTCCAGTGCCCGACACCATTTCCGCCATTGCATCGCGAGCAGAACAAGGAGCGTCACATGAGCCAATCCTCTTCCGATTCCAAGGGGATCGACGAACCACTGCTCGGCCTCGAAAGCTGCCCGTCGGTCCCCATCTCGGCCCTCGCCGGCGCCCAGCATCTGCTGGCCAGCCTGGCCGGTATCATTGCACCGACATTGATCATCACCAGCGCGCTGGGCCTCGATGCCTACACCGCCAGCCTGCTGTCGATGGCACTGGTGGTCTCCGGGGTCGCCACCTGGATCCAGTCCCAGCGCATCGGCCCGTTCGGCTCAGGGCTGTTGAGCATCCAGGGCACCAGTTTCAGCTTCGTGTCCGCGCTGATCACCGCCGGATTGATCGCTCGTTCTCAGAATGCCAGTGACGAACAGGTACTGGCGGTGCTGTTCGGCACCTGCCTGGCCGGCAGCCTGATCGAGATGGCGCTGGGCACGGTGCTGCCGTGGCTCAAGCGGGTCATCACGCCCGTGGTCACCGGCGTGGTGGTGATGCTGATCGGCCTGAGCCTGATCCAGGTGGGCATGACGGACATCGGCGGCGGCTTCGGTGCCGAGGACTTCGGTGCGCCCGCCAATCTGGCACTGGCCGGTTGTGTGCTGATCACGGTGCTGGCCTGTCAGGTCTCGCGTCATCCGTGGCTGAGAATCGCCTCCATCTTCATCGGCATGGCCGTCGGCTGCATCATCGCCGCCATCGGTGGCCTCTATGATGCACCGCAGCTGGCCGATGCCGCCCTGCTGGCCCTGCCGCATCCGGCGACCCTGAATACCGGCTTCGATTTCTCGCTGGCCGCCTTCCTGCCGGTGGCCTTCATCTTCATGATCACCGCCATCGAGACGGTCGGTGACCTCACCGGCAGCGCACGCGCCTCGGGACTCGCCGTGGATGATGAGCTGCACCAGAAGCGTCTGCGCGGCGGCGTGCTGGGCGATGGCCTGAATTCCGCGCTCGGCGCGCTGGCCGGCACCTTCCCCAACACCACCTTCAGCCAGAACACCGGCGTGATCCAGCTGACCGGCATCGCCAGCCGCCATGTGGGCCGCTACGTGGCAGGCTTCCTGCTGCTGCTGGGCCTGTCGCCCTTCATCGCCACCCTGCTGACCCAGATGCCGCGTCCGGTGCTCGGTGCCACCACCACGCTGATGTTCGCGCTGATCGCGGTGTCCGGCATCCGCATCCTGATGGCGCAGCCCATCGGGCGTCGCGAGATGATGATCATCGCGCTGGCCCTGGGACTGGGGCTTGGCGTCGGCATGGTGCCGGATGTGCTGAACGCCATTCCGGGCGCCTTCGCCGATGCGCTGCGCTCGCCGATCACCATGGGCGGCCTGACCGCCATCATCGCCGAGCTGCTGCTGCCGAAGATGGAAGACGCCGAGGTGTTCAACCCCAGAGCGAATGAGCGTGAGTCCACCGACAGCATCAGCGCGGACCAGGAACACGCCTGACCCGCAGGCGCAGCGATGAGACATGAAAGAACCGGCGCATCATTGGCCGGTTTTTTCATGTCGTTCTAGAAAGTTCGCACTTCGGGTGTCGGTCATCCAATCTCCATAGCAAAGAGGCAGACTGCATGGGGTTGTTCATGCCGTCTCCACCCTTCAAGCAGTTTTACCATCAACACTCTTGCAATCAGTACTCTTACAATCAGCACTTATAGATTGGAACGCGCCATTGCGCCTCGGAGCCAGACACAAGGAACGTATCGCTCATGCTGAATACTCGACTCACCTCATCAAATGCGCCGGGCTTGTGCGCGCCTACCCGCTCGCGCATGGCGCTGAAGGCCCTGCTGGGGGCTGCACTGCTCAGCACGCTGAGTGCCTGTGCCAGCCAGGCGGGCCATGAATGGCAGGCCGACACCACCTATCACCTGACGGTGCTGCATACCAACGATCACCACGGTCGCTTCTGGCAAAGCAGTGATGGCGAATACGGCATGTCGGCGCGCAAGACGCTGGTCGACCGCATCCGCGCCGAGGTGGAATCCGCAGGCGGCAGCGTGCTGCTGCTGTCGGGTGGCGACATCAATACCGGCGTGCCGGAATCCGATCTCCAGCAGGCCGAACCCGACTTCAAGGGCATGAATCGCATCGGCTACGACGCCATGGCGGTGGGCAACCATGAATTCGACAACCCGCTGGCGGTGCTGCTCAAGCAGCGCGACTGGGCCGACTTCCCGATGCTGGCCGCCAACATCTACGACAAGACCAGCGGCGAGCGCCTGTTCGCGCCCTGGAAGATCTTCGATGTGCATGGCATCCAGATCGCGGTGATCGGCCTGACCACCGAAGACACCGTGCGTATCGGCAACCCCGAATACTTCAGTAATCTCGACTTCCGTGACCCCAAGGAAGAGGCGCGCAAGGCCATCGAGGAGCTCAACGAGCATGAGCAGCCGGACCTGATCTTCGCCGTCACCCACATGGGCCACTATCAGAATGCCGAGCATGGCATCAATGCGCCGGGCGATGTCTCGCTGGCGCGCTATCTGCCCTACGGCGAACTGGACATGATTGTCGGAGGCCACTCCCAGGAGCCGGTCTGCATGGAGGGCGCCAACCGGATGGCGGACTTTGCGCCCGGCGATGATTGCCAGCCGGACCGCCAGAACGGCACCTACATCGTGCAGGCGCATGAATGGGGCAAGTACGTGGGACGCGCCGATTACGAGTTCCGCAATGGCGAGCTGACCATGGTCAACTATCAGCTGATTCCGGTGAATCTCAAGAAGACCGTCGAGGAGAATGGCGAGCGCAGGAAGGTGCTGGTCGCGGAGGAAATTGCCGAGGACAGCGAACTGCGCGAATTCCTGCGCCCCTATCAGGAAAAGGGCCAGGCGCAGCTCAACGTCATGGTCGCGCAGAGCAACGGCAAGCTGGAAGGCGATCGCGACGTGGTGCGCTTTGCCCAGACCAATCTGGGACGCCTGATCGCCACAGCCGCCATGCAGGCCGGCAAGGCCGACTTCGGCGTGATGAACGCAGGTGGCGTGCGCGCCTCGCTGCCCGCGGGCGAGCTCACCTACAAGGATGTGCTGACCGTACTGCCCTTCGGCAACACCGTGGGGGTCGTCAGCATGTCAGGTAGCGAGGTGCTCGAGTATCTCGAGGCGGTGGCCACCCAACCGGTGGACTCCGGCGCCTATGCCCAGTTCGCCGGCGTCAGCCTGCGCGTCAATCGCGAGGAAGGCAGCGTCTCCGACGTGATGATTCAGGGCCAGCCATTGGCCATGGACGCGCAGTATCGCTTCACCGTCCCGAGCTTCAACGCCGCCGGCGGGGATGGCTATCCGAAGGTCACTGATCTGCCGGGTTACCTGGATACCGGCTTCGTCGATGCCGATGTGCTCAAGGCCTACCTTGCCGAGCAGAGCCCGATCGACGTCGCGGCATACGCGCCCCAGGGCGAGATCGTCTATCAGTGACGCTTGAGACTTCTGCACCACGACATGAACTGAAGGGCAAGACGACAACGGGACGCCAAGGCGTCCCGTTGTGGTTTCCAGAGCCGGAATATCCTCGCCAAGGCTGCAGTCGGACTATACAAGTGCGGATCGCACAGGTTTGATAAGGCATGCGCACCACTACAACAAAGACCGTCGAGACCCTGGCCCATGAATCTCAACCGCACCGACAGTGAGCTGCTCAACCTGCTGATCAAGGACGGTCGCATGTCCTACGCCGATATCGCCCGCAAGCTCGGCATTTCGCGTGCCCATGCGCGCAGCCGCGTCCAGGCGCTGGTCGAGAGCGGCGTGATCGAACAGTTCACCGCCGTCATCAACCCCGACAAGCTCGGCAAGGGCATCTCCACCTTCGTGGACCTGACGGTCGCCCCCAGCGCCATCGAACGCATCGCCGAGGAGCTTTCCGCCTGCGTCGAGGTGGTCAGCCTCTATATCATGAGCGACCTGAAAAGCCTGCACATCCACACCCTCACCGACAGCTACGAGGCCTTCGATGCCTTCGTGCGCGCGCATATCTTCAATCGCGACGAGATTCTCTCCGTCGACTGCAAGTCGCTGATGACTCGCGTGAAGCACCGCCGTGGCGGTGCGCGGCTATGACGTCTCTGTCTCTGTCTCTGACGCCGCAGCCCCGGACGGCGCCGGAGCCGTCATTTCACTCGACACCTCGAATATCACTCCAGCCATCACTGCAATCTTGCCAGCCCGCGCAGCAGCCGTAGCGCGATCCACAGAAAGCCCAGCGGGAACAGCACCGTCTGGGTGATGAACAGCATGGTGAGGTCGATCACCTTGTCGGTCATCGCATCAAAGCCCTGGGTGACACTGGTGATCGGCCCACCTACCCAGCCTTCCATGCTGCCCTTGAACTGCTGCCACCAGCTGCGCTCCTCGTGCGCGCCGCCTACCTGCTTGTCGGCGACTTCCGCCAGCTGCTGCTGCGTCACGCTCAGCTGCGCCATCTGGGCATCGCGGCTGTCATCGAGGAAGGCCTGACCCGCGGCGCCGCTGGCCAGCGCGACACTCAACACCGCGAAGCGCAGTGCGATGCCCCACAGGGCAACGCGCAGGATAGCCACCTGCCACCAGCGCTGGCGGGGATGCATCCCCTCGCGCGAATGGCGACTGCCCGTGAGCAGCCCGAGTGCCGCCAGCAGGCAGGCACCGCTGGCGAATGCCTTGATGATCAGCGAGCCGGAGATGCCCAGCAGCAGTTTCTGCAGCGCCAGCGAGCCGGTCGCCGCGAACATCACCCACGAGAAGCGCTCGATCATGTCATTGGCGGGGTCCAGCGCTTCCCCGGGCGAGACCTGAAACACCTGCAGGTCGATGGTCGAGGACTGCAACACCGAGATGGTCGCGTTCAGGCCCTTGGCGATGGCGAAGGCACTGAACGCCTGGCCCAGAGTGGCGTCGAGGAAATCCAGCGCCCACTGCTGCGGCATTTCCCACCAGGCAAGCACCGCCATCACCACCAGGATGGCGACCAGCAGGATGCGCGGCACCTGTGCCCCTTCCGGCGTCCCGGGCGTGACGGGCAAGCGAGGCCCGGCAGTCTTCGCCACGGAGGTGGATGCGGCGGCAGGCGAAGACTCCGAGCGGGCGGTAGGCTCTTCAGGCTCATGAGGTGACATCTAACGCTCCATCAGGACAAAGCCGCATGATGCCACCAGCCACTCAGACTGTCGTCTGTGGCGCCTCGCATGAAGACTAGAGGTGGGCGAACCGGCTCTGATTGACCGACTCTGAGCGCCCCTATCCAGGTGCACCATGATCGATCGCACGCACCATCAGGTCGCGAGCATGACAATTGATCATCCCCACCCCACATTCGTGAGCCAGATGTCACCCTCCCCGTCGCTATCGGTGAACAAATGCCGCGACAGGCGTCATCTTCTGACATTTGTCAGGCCCTGAACTTTGTCAATCAGCGCTGCCACGGCCTCACATGGGCAACGCCAGGGGCGCATTCACGCTCTATCAGCGGAACACAACGCCCAGAGTCTCCATGCAATCGATTGAATATAAAGAATAAATCTCCCTGCGCGCAAAATGGCACATGCCTTGCAATGTCATCCGTGTAGCCCACCGACAAATGGCAGCCTCCTGGCTGACAAATGACAGGCAACGCTACTCAAGAACATGCAGAAACACCTACACAACAAGATCGCCGGCCTCGATGTCGGCATGCCGTACAGGCGCCCCTTGAGACAGAAGACTCTTCACACAGAGCATTCAAAGCAGTCTGTCGCAAGGGCATTACTGGTCATCCGTCCGCAGGAGATCCTCCCATGTCATTCGATCGTCGCAAGTTCCTGGGTGCCGCACTGGCAACCTCAACCGCTGGACTCGTGATGGGTGCGCCCGCCATCGTGCGCGCGGAATCCAACAAAACCTATCAATGGAAGATGACCAATGCCTACGGTCCTGGCTCGCCCTTCTATGTCGAGGGTCCGGGCAGTCCGACCGACTTCTGCCGCAAGGTGGAGGCCATGTCGGGTGGGCGCATGAAGATCCAGCACTTCGCGGCTGGTGAGCTGATTCCGGCCCTGGAGGGCTTCAATGCCGTCGCCAGTGGCGTGGTGGAGATGAACGCCGGCAATGCCTACTTCTGGGCCGGCAAGATTCCCGCCGCCCAGTACTTCACTACCGTGCCCTTCGGCATGAATACCCAGGGCATGAACGCCTGGCTGTATCACGGTGGCGGCCTGGAGCTGTGGCATGAGCTCTACGCTCCCAAGGGGCTGATCGCCTTCCCGATGGGCAACACCGGCGTGCAGATGACCGGCTGGTTCCGCAAGCCGATCAATACGGTCGAGGACTTGAAGGGCCTGAAGATGCGTATCCCGGGGCTGGCCGGCAAGGTCTACGCCGAACTGGGCGTGGCCGTGCGTCTGTTGCCCGGCGGAGAGATCTTCCCGGCGTTGGAACGTGGCGTCATCGATGCCGCCGAGTTCGTCGGCCCCTATCAGGATCGCCGTCTGGGGCTGCAGAAGGCCGCCAAGTACTACTACACCACCGGCTGGCACGAGCCGACCAACGTCACCGAGCTGATGATCAACAAGGCAGCCTGGGAGGGCCTGCCCGAAGACCTGCAGGCCATCGTCAAGGCCGCCGCCCAGGCGTGCAATGTCGAGAGCCAGGCCTGGTGCGAATCGGTGAATGCCGAGGCGCTCAATGATCTGGTCGACAACGAAGGTGTCACCGCTCAACCGCTGCCGGACGCGGTGGTAGCGCGTCTCAAGGAAGTCACCGAGAAGACGCTGACCGACATGGCGGCGGCCGATCCGGACACCGCGCGCGTCCACGAGTCCTTCATGGCCTTCCGCGACCAGCACAAGGAATGGGCCGCCGTCAGCGAGAAGACCTTCCTGGCGCTCTGACGCCAGGTATCTGTCGTCCCGAGTCTCGCGGCTCGTGGCTCGCGGCTCGCGGCTCGCACCTGTCGACTCGCGTCTCGCGTCTCGCGTCTCGCGTTCAGTCCCGTCGCCCGATGAACTCGCCCTTCGCTGCGCTGCGGGGGCGAACTCAAGGTACAAGCCCCGAGCGCAAACGCCTTTTTCCGTCTTCCTGCTTCCCTGTCCAACGCCACGACCTGTCCCGTCGTGGCGTTCATGAGGCCATGCCATGCTGTACGTCATCCATTTTCTCGAGGGCATCATCGAGCGACTGGGCGTCATCGCTCGTTACTCGCTGTTGGCGCTCGTGTTGCTGGTCGCCAGTAACGTGCTGCTGCGTTACTTCTTCAGCATCAGCCCCGTGCCACTCCAGGAATTCGAGTGGCACCTGATTTCTCCCATCGCGCTGCTGGGCATCTCCTACGCCCTCAAGCATCGCGCCGACGTTCGCGTCGATGTCTTCTACGACCGTTTCTCTCTCAAGGGCCGCGCGCTGGTCGACCTGATCGGTGCGCTGATGACCATCGCCATCGGCGCCGCCATCGCCTGGCTGGGCCTGAGCTACACCGAGCAGTCCTGGCAGCTGATGGAAGGCTCGCCCGACCCCGGCGGCCTGCCCTATCGCTATCTGCTCAAGGCCTTCATTCCCCTCGGGTTCGCCGCGCTTGCGCTGCAGGGCGTGGCAGATTGCCTGCGCGCGCTGTTGGTGCTGTCGGGCAAGCCCGTCGACGGTGACCTGGAACGCGAGGTGACGCCATGAGCCCGAACGAATGGATCGCGCTGGCCATGATCGGCGGTTTTCTGGTCCTGCTGCTGATCGGCATTCCGGTCGCGATTTCCCTAGCCGTGGCCGGTTTCGTGGCGGGGCTTGCGGGCTTTGGCCCGCTGCTGTTCAGCCTGATGCCGGCACGTCTGTATGGCGTGGTCACCAACTACACCCTACTGGCGATCCCCTTGTTCGTCTTCATGGGGGTCATGCTCGAGAAATCGCGGGTCGCCGAGGACATGCTCGAGACCATCGGGCGCGCCATGGGCGGCGTCAATGGCGGCATGGGCATCGCGATCATCCTGGTCGGCGTGCTGATGGGGGCCTCTACCGGCATCGTCGGCGCGACAGTGGTCACCGTCGGCATGCTGACGCTGCCGACCCTGTTGCGGCGCGGCTATCACCCGGGCGTGGCCTCGGCCACCATCTGCGCCTCCGGCACCCTGGGGCAGATCATTCCGCCGAGTCTGGTACTGATCCTGCTCTCGGAAATTCTCGGCGAATCCGTCGGCACCCTGTTTGCCGCCGCCTTCGTACCGGGGCTGGCCATCGCCGTCATCTATATCGTCTATCTACTGGTGCTGGGCTGGTGGAAGCCGGACCTCGTCCCGGCCATCCCGGAAGAGGAGCGCGCCGCTGCCGGTGGCATGAAGGAATTGCTGCGTGATCTGGCGCGTAGCGTGATACCGCCGCTGATGCTGGTGTTCGCGGTGCTCGGCTCGATTCTGGGTGGCGTGGCCGCTCCCACCGAAGCGGCCTCGATGGGCGCGTTGGGCAGCATGCTGATCGCGCTGCTGGCCCGGCGTCTCAACTTCACCATGCTCAAGGCCTGTCTGCACTCGACCCTGACCATCACCGCCATGGTCTATTTCATCCTGCTGTGCGCGCAGCCCTTCTCGCTGGCCTTCCGCGGCCTTGGCGGCGAAAACATGGTGCATGACCTGTTCAACCTGCTGCCGGGCGGCGAGCTGGGCGCGCTGATCTTCCTGATGGTGATACTGTTCGTGCTCGGCTTTTTCCTCGAGTGGATCGAGATCAGCTATATCGCGCTGCCGATGTTCCTGCCGGTCTTCATCGGCTATGGCACCGACATGGTGTGGCTGGGCGTGCTGGTGGCGATGAATCTGCAGATGTCCTTCCTGACGCCGCCCTTTGGCTGGGCGTTGTTCTTCCTCAAGGGCGTCGCTCCCCCCGAGGTCACCACCCGCCATCTGTATCTCGGTGTGCTGCCCTTCGTCGGCCTGCAGGCTGCGGCAGTCGTGCTGCTGTTCTGCTTCCCGGGGCTCGCTACCTGGCTGCCGGAGGCGATCAGTTGGTAAGCCGGCCAGCCATCTACCGGCCCGACTCGAGACACTTGAGTGGTAATTCAGCGTAAAGGCCATTGGAAAGGTAATTCAGCAACGCGTAATGTCTTGTGGCCTGCCCACCGGCTCGCCTCCCCTGGAGACAGCACACCCGCCAGCGCCCCAGGGACATGCATCGACTGCCGATGGCGTTCATCGGCAACCTTCATCAGCAATGAACCACCCCGCGCCATACGGGGACGACAAGGAAACACCATGGAACTGTTCTCAGCCTATCCACTGCACTGGATTCTCGGCCTGATCGCCGCGCTGATCGTTACCGGCATGATCGCCGGCGTGATGGCCGGCCTGCTGGGGGTCGGCGGCGGCATCGTCATCGTGCCCGTGCTCTTTCACCTCTTCAGCCTGCTGGGCGTCGATGAAGCGGTGCGCATGCACCAGGCCGTCGGCACTTCACTGGCGACCATCATTCCCACCTCGATCATGTCGGCCAGGGCGCATTACGCCAAGGGCAATCTGGATCCGGCGATTCTCAAGCGCCTGCTGCCGGGCGTGATCATCGGCGTCATCATCGGCGGCCTGCTCTCCAACCTGTTCAGCGGTGCGGTACTGATGGGGCTGTTTGCCACCGTGGCCTTCCTGGTCGCGCTCAACATGTTCCGCCGTCAGTCCACCGTGCTGGGCACTGGCCTGCCGGGCCCGCTGGGCAGCGGCGCACTGGGTACCTTCATCGGTGGCGTCTCGACGCTGATGGGCATCGGCGGCGGCACCCTGAGCGTGCCGACCCTGAGCACCCTGGGCACCCCGATGCACCTGGCCGTCGGCACGGGCGCGGCGCTGGGTCTGGTCATCAGCCTGCCGGGCACCGCCAGCTTCCTGCTCAATGGCATCGGCGAACCGAACCTGCTGCCGGGCTCCATCGGCTACGTCAATCTGCTCGGCTTCGCCGCCATCGTACCGGCGACCATGCTGTGTGCTCCGATCGGTGCGAAGCTGGCCCACGCGATGGACGCCGCCAAGCTCAAGAAGGTCTTCGCCATCTTCCTGATGTTCACGGCACTGCGCATGTTCTACGACCTGTTCACCGGTAGCTGAGCCGCACTGGACGCTCAATAACAACAACGGAATCCTCAGGAGCAAGACGCCATGATTCATACCCGACGTGGTTTTGGCGGCGCCTGCGCCGCGCCCCATCATCTGGCGGCGCAAGCGGGCCGCGATATCCTGCGCGATGGTGGCAACGCCATCGAGGCAATGGTCGCGATGGCAGCGACCATCGCGGTGGTCTACCCCCACATGAACGGCATCGGCGGTGACGGCTTCTGGCTGATCAAGCGTCCGGGGCTGGCGCCGCTGGCGATCGATGCCTGTGGCCCGGCGGCAGGGCTTGCCAGTCGCGAATTCTATGCCGAGCACGGCCATGGCTACGCGGCTGACAGTGAGGGGGCCGCCCCCCTGGCCAACGGCAGCAGCATCCCGACCCGCGGGCCGCTGTCGGCATTGACCGTGGCCGGCACCATCGGCGGCTGGCAGGAGGCGCTGGCCTTCTCTGCCGAGACCTCGGCGGATGAGCGCTCGCCCCTGCCGCTCTCGACATTGTTGAGCTATGCCATCCGGCATGCCAATGATGGCGTGGCCGTCAGCGCCAGCCAGAAGGCACTCAGCGAAAAACACCTGGCCGTGCTCTCGCAGCAGCCCGGCTTCGCTGAGCGCTATCTGGGTCAGAGTGAGTCAGGTGAGCCGATCGCGCTGGAAGAAGGCGCGCGGCTGCGTCAGCCGGCGCTGGCCGCGACGCTCTCGCGTCTGGCAGATGCCGGACTCGATGACTTCTATCGCGGTGAACTTGCCACGCGCATGGCACAGGAGCTGGAAGCCGCCGGCAGCCCGCTGCGCCTGGCTGACCTCAACGGCTATCGCGCCCAGCGCGTCACGCCGCTGAAGGTTCGCCTGCGTGACAGTGAGGTATACAACCTGCCCGCCCCGACCCAGGGCCTCGCGACGCTGATGATTCTGGGGCTCTACGATGCATTGAGCGCGACGCATGGCATCAGCGAAGCGGACGGCAACACCCCGCGTCACCTGCATGCGCTGATCGAAGCCACCAAGCGCGCCTTCCTGATACGCGACAGCCTGATTACCTCGCCGGAATGCATCGAGGGGGCGCTCGAGGACAGCCTTGAAGGCAGCATCGCCACGCAACAGGCACAGCTCTCCCCGGAGGACCTCGCCCGCCAGGCCGAGATGATCGACATGCAGTCCGCGCTTGGCTGGCCGCACGAGCCCGCCGAAGGCGACACCATCTGGATGGGCGCGACGGACAGTGACGGCACCACCGTCAGCTTCATCCAGAGCGTCTATTGGGAATTCGGCAGTGGCATGGTGCTGCCCAGCAGTGGCGTGATGTGGCAGAACCGTGGGCTGGCGTTCGACCTGGCGCCGGACAGACTGCGCAGCCTGGCACCGGGCCGCAAGCCCTTCCATACCCTCAACCCGTCACTGGCCTGCTTCGATGATGGCCGTGTGATGGCCTTCGGCACCATGGGCGGTGAAGGCCAGCCGCAGACTCAGGCAGCTGTCTTCACGCGCATCGCCCGTCACGGCATGTCATTGCAGGCCGCGATCAGTGCGCCGCGCTGGCTGCTCGGCCGCACCTGGGGCGATGTCAGCACCAGCCTCAAGCTCGAATCACGCCTCGCGGGCGAGATGGCTCAGACACTCGCAGCCATGGGCCATGAAGTGGAAGTCCTCGATGAGGCCTTCAGCGACACCCTGGGGCACGCCGGTGCCGTGATGCGCCACCCGGACGGTCAGGTCGAGGCGGCCCACGACCCCCGCAGTGATGGTGGCGCGGCACTGACGTGATGCAAACCGGCCAGTGTCATGTCACGAACTGGCCGGCTTCTTGCTTGACTCGATGGGGGGATGAAGCCTTTCGCCTGACTACCGCCTCCACCCCACCCTGAGCATCAATCGCCACACAAAACGACAAGGAGAACTGACCTCTTAGATTTAGATTTTCCTTATTCATGAATAATGAAAGATTGAGACACGACCTTCATTTTCACTCATAACAACGACAGAGCGACTCACCACAATGACAACAGCTGACTTCATGACTCCCCGCCGCCTTGTAGCTGCCATCTCGATCGCCGCCTGTTCACTGGCCTATGGCATTCAGGCCAACGCCGCGGAACATCCGGGAGTGAAGATCTATGCCACCGGCGGCACGATTGCGGGTAGCTCAGCCTCCTCCACGGACACTACCAACTACGAATCCGGCAGCCTGGGGGTGCAAGCGCTGCTGGACGCCGTGCCGGAACTGGCCGATGTCGCCGAGGTGACCGGTGAACAGATCGCCAATACCGGCAGCAGCAATATCGATCAGGAAATCCTGCTCAAGCTGTCGAAGGCGATCAATGAAGAGCTCGCGACGGACGCCACCCACGGCGTGGTCATCACCCACGGCACCGACACGCTGGAGGAGACCGGCTTCTTCCTGGATCTCACCGTCGACAGTGACAAGCCAGTGGTAATGGTCGGCGCCATGCGTCCGGCGACTGCCATCAGTGCCGATGGCCCCTTCAACCTGCTGGAGGCGGTCACCCTGGCAGCCGATGAAGGCGCGGAGGGTCGTGGGGCGATGATCGTGCTCAATGACCGCATCGGCTCGGCGTATTACACCACCAAGACCAATGCAATCATGATGGACACCTTCAAGGCGACCGAGCAGGGTTACCTCGGTGCCTTCATCAGCGGCAAGCCGCACTTCTATTACACACCGGCGACACCGACCGACAAGCCTCACTTTGACGTGACATCCCTCGATGGCCTGCCGAAGGTCGATATCATCTACGCCAACCAGGACATGGACCCGGCGCTGTTCACCGCCGCCCTCGACAACGGTGCCAAAGGCATCGTGATCGCCGGCAGCGGCAATGGCTCGATTCCGGAGACCGTCAAGCCGCTGGTCAAGCAGGCCATGGCGGATGGCATCCCGGTCGTGCGCAGCACCCGTACCGGCAATGGTATCGTCAGTGCCAAGGAAGAAGGCATCGGCAGTGGCGCCCTCAATCCTCAGAAGGCGCGCATTCTGCTCTCGCTGGCGCTGACGGAGACCGATGACATGGACAAGGTGCGTGGCTACTTCGAGTGAGCCGGCAGTCTCATGATGAAACGTGACTGACTATCAATGCAAAAAGGGACTGCCCAGGCAGTCCCTTTTTGCTGCGTCACCCATTTATCGAGGCAAGGGACGCTATCACTCCTTCAAGGCGCGTTGCGCTGCGAGGGGCTGCGCGTGAAGGCGCCGGGGGGCTTCTCACCGTCTTCGCTCTCGTGATAACGCCTGGCGGCATTCGCCCACCAGGCAAGTTGTTCGAAGGCGCGCTCGAGATAGCCGCCCCATTCCCGGGCATCCTGATTCTCGGCGTAGCCGCCATCTTCATTGAGTACTTCCTGCGCCCGAGGCACGTGAATCATCGCCGAGACCGGCAAGCAGCCCAGCTCCGAAAGGAAGGTGCGCATGTTGACCGCTGCGCGTACCCCGCCCCACTGTCCTGCGGAGTAAGTCGCAATCACCGAGGGCTTGTAGGAGTAAAGAGAGCTGCCGAAGTGATTCAGGAGATTGGCCAACGCCGGACTCATGGAATGGTTGTACTCGGGGCTGACCATCACGTAACCATCCGCCGCTTCGATCTGCTAGGCGAGATTGAGCAAGTCCTGAGGGGCATTGCGCTGCGCATAGGAGAACAGCGGCTTGAATGGGTCTGCCAGATCGTAATCGAGTGGATCGATCAATACCGCCTCATGGCCACTTTCCTCGAGCTGTGCGACACAGCACCTGGCGACCCTTTCCCCAAGACGTGCAGGTGCGGGGAGTGTACTGGTCCGCACCGACCCCAGAAAGACCAGAATCTTCAGTGCCATCGTTCTCTCCTTGTTGCGAGCCACATGAAGTGGATTCCTGTGCTCGATATTCACTCTTGCATTGCATCATATCCCGAACTCTGAACACCGATGCACTGCATCGCAAGACACTGCATCAATCTTCATGCTGCGCCTGACGCAGATCATGAATTTGCATTCACAGCCGTGCATGCTCTGCCATTAATTTCCTGCCATGAATTTCTTGCCTGGCGGCTTTACCGCCTTCCCCATTCTTTCCTTGATTGCTGCGCCAGCACCCTTCCAACTCCCGCAGTGGCATGACCTGCTGGCATGAACCATATCACCCTCAGTATCTGCAATTGGCGACTGATACCCCTCTGTGAAGGTAGCGTGGCGGAGTCTTTGCCGTTGCGTCAGCAGCCCCGCCATTTCTCATGAAAATACCGCTCTCATATCTTGAGGGGGCAAAGGCCTCAAGGCCATCCACAAGTCAGTCTCAGGCAATGCGGCAAAGCGCAACTTCATCTCTTTTCACCTCATATTAGCCGCCCATATCGAGTTTATCGTGACATGCGGACATCATCCGCCACATCGGTTTCATTTCGTCGTGCGCTGATAATCCTGCTATCTGGGCCATCTTCGCCACAGCCAACTCCGCGTCATGATGCTGCAACAAACATGCACTAAAACTAATTAAGTGTTAGCTTTGCCATCCCAAAAGCATGAGAAAACTAACCAACCTCATGACACGAGGAGACAGAAAGGGAATGCAAGACACTCAGGACGTTGCCGTCATCCAGCAGTTCACCGCTTCTTTCACGCATCAGACCCATCGAGAGACAGTGTCTTTCTTTGGTCGCAATCACCCGCTCTTCCGCCAGGTGCGCACGCTACGTGAAGACCACCACAGCGCCTCGAAGGCCTACCTCCAGAAGCATAGTGATCACGATGATGTGATCGACAGCAACAGCCAGCATATCTGCCTGATGGACACCCAGCACGACACCCTACTGGGTAGCATTCGCGTCACTCCCGGGAGTCTCGAGTCGCGCACGCTCTTCGATGACAGCGATGCGGTGTCCATCCCGGAGGGCGCCATCTATGAGTTCAGCCGGCTGGTAATGGCCCCGGAGGCCAAGCGATTTTCCCATGGCAATCTGCTGATGGCTGCTGCGGCACGTCATGTCAGATCCCGAAAAGGCGATGGCATCCTGGCCTTGTGCAAACGCGCCAACATGAAGATCTTCAAGCGTTTCGGCCTGGCGCCACTGCATGATGCCACGCTCAGGACTGACAAGAACCTGGGAGATCTCTACATGGTGTATGCCAGCATGGAGACCATCATGCACACGGCGAAACAGCGCTATTCCTCGCCCGAGCAAGCGCCACAGCCAGCGGAACTCTCACCAGACGCCACCTCGCTCTCGCCGGGCCCGGGCCTCGCAAGCCAACCGCTCTGAACGTAGAACGCTCACCAGCATCGCGTCGCCCGCCAGTCTGTGCGCTGACAGCTAGCGTCTGATCTTGCGCGCAATACTCGGGGCCAAGCCGCCTTCCCCCTGATTTGCCATCCCCTCTTGCAGTCGCTGAGGCTTTGCACCACTATTGAATGATAATGATTATCATAATCATGGCGATTTGCTTAAGAAGACGATATCCGATCACGGGAGGGCCTCATGGACGAATGGAAGCGTGAAACACAGGCAGGCAATGCGTTGTTCGAACAGGGCGACTACGCCATGGCAGAGCAGCACTATCTCAGCGCCTGCCATTTTGCCGACATCTTTCTGATGCCCTGTGCAGACCCGGATGGCGGCGTCGCGGCACTGGTCGTGAGCTACCAGAATCTGGCGGAGCTCTATCGCGCCCAGGGCCAACACCCGCAAGCGATGCGCTCCCTCCAGGCTGCCCATGCGCGCCTCTCCCATGCGCTCTCCGCCCCGGGTCTGTGCCATGCCCATCAACAGGCCTTGCTGCGCGGCAGCGGCCAGGTACGCATGGAGATCATGAACACCGTGCAATGGCTCGGCGTTTCCACGCGACGGACTCACCAGGCGAACCCCGCGGGACACTCCACGACGCGGGTCCATCACTGACTCTCACCCTCACAGGAGATACGGCATGAAGAAAACCCTCACCGCGAGCGGACTGCTGTTGCTGACCGCCGCCAATACGGCCCTGGCCCACCCAGGACATGACCACAGTGACTGGAGCAGCCCGCTCGTTCACACCCTGTTCTATGGCGCCATCGCAGCCGTCATCGGTACCGCGTACTTCGTCATTCGTCAGTCGCGTCACAAGCGCCAGAACACTCAGCAAAAGGAGGATTGAGCATGATTCACGCCCTGCTTCGCGGCATTGACCGCCTGGTATCAGTCCCTGCGGCTTCCGCGCACTGTGATATTCCCTGCAAGATCTACGACCCGTCTGCTGCGCAGATCGCCGCACTCAGCGTGATTCGCTTCATGGACCTCATCAATGAGCTGGGCCAGATGGACAGCCTGACGCTGGCAGATCAGGCCTTGTTGGCGCGTCTGGTGGAGCAGAAGGAAAGCCACGCCGAGAAAGCCAAGCATGAGATTCGCATCATCTGGGGCGATTACATCAAGCAACCGCAGCGTGATGCCTATCCCGACATCGATGCGCTGGTCCACAGCATCATGCTGGCTGGTTCTGCCTGCAAACAAGGCATCGAGCGCGACAAAGGGGAAAAGCTACTGACCCTCATCAATGAATTCGCGGCGGCGTTCTGGGATACCAAGGGTGTCACCACCTTTACCGCGACCTGCCCGTATCCGCCGTCTGAAACTGTCGTCTATCCGAAGCTGGACTGATTCAGCGACATGACGCGCCAAAGAACTGATGAAGAGTGAATTGATCAAGAGTGAACGGATGCCCATCGGACTCTATCGCGTCAATGGACTCAGCATGTCTCCCGGCCTTGCGCCGGGAGATTATGTCGTGACGCTGAAACGCTGGAAGTCGCGCTATCGCATCGGCGATATCGTGGTGGCACAGCACCCCCACTTCGGCCGCATCATCAAGCGCATCCGCGCGATACAACCAGACGGCATGCTATGGCTGGAAGGCACCCATCCTGTCAGTACCTCTACTGACAAGATGGGCTTGCTGAGGCGCGAGTGGATCCAGGGGCGGGTAATTCGATCCATTTCTCAAAGCACTATGTGAGAAGTTTCACGCCATCCTGTGAGACTTCCCCAGCCCGAGTCATGTCTCTGCAGTGGCGCCCCTTCTCTGTCCCACCCTCACACTACCTTCATCAGCCTCAGCGCGTCATGGATCGCCGCATGGGTATTGCGGGTCGCGACGGCGTCGCCGATGCGATAGAGCTGGAAGCTGCCCTCTTCTGCGCGCTCGGTGTGCTCCGGGCTCGGGCCGTCCGCCGGTTGGGCGAGGCCTGCGATAAGGGCGTCGTAGTCCACTGCCCCGCCATTGCGTGAGTGAGGCTTGAGTTCGAAGTAGAGCTCTTCCATCGGGCGGGCGCCGTAGTTGACCATTACCTGATCGACGAGGCGCTGATCCGCGTAGGCACCGGTGCCCTTGCCTTGTGCCACGGCGTCATCCAGATAATCACTGCCGATATGGGCGATCAGCTGGCCATCCTCACTGCGCGTGACACTGCCGAGGCGATAGGTCGGCGTGAAGGTGACGGCGAGACGTTGCAGGCTGCGCATGTAGGGCACCAGGTTCATGGCCATGATTTCCGGCGCGAAGGTGCGGTCTGGCGTCATCATCTCGAGCCTGGCACCGGAGTTGGCGATCATCTCGGCGGCCTGTAGCGCGGCGTGGTCTCCCGCGTCATCGAACAGCAGCACGTTGCGGCCAGGCGTGACATGGCCCGAGAGAATGTCCCAGCTGGAGACGACCAGCTCGCTGCCGACCTGCGGCATGTCTTCCTCGGGATAGCCACCGGTGGCCACGATGACGACATCGGGTTGCTCCGCCAGCACATCATCGGCCTCGGCGAAGACGTTGTAGCGCATCTCGACGCCGAGCGCCTCACAGCGACTGATGCGCCAATCGATGATGCCGATCATCTCGCGTCGCCGCTCGCTCTGGGCGGTGAGGCGAATCTGGCCACCCGGCTGGTCGGCCGCTTCCAGCACCACCACCTGATGCCCACGCTCACCGGCGACGCGTGCGGCCTCGAGCCCTGCCGGGCCCGCCCCGATGATCACGACCTTGCGGGTGACCTCGGCAGGCGAGATATCATGCGGTTGCTCCAGCTCCCGCCCGGTCGCAGCGTTATGAATGCAGTAAGCAGAGCCGCCCTGATAGATGCGATCCAGACAATAGTTGGCCCCGACACAGGGGCGGATGGTCTCCTCCTGCCCGGCCATCAGCTTGCGCACGATGTGCGGGTCCGCCATGTGGGCGCGCGTCATGCCGACCATGTCGACCTTGCCGGTGGCGATGGCGTGACGCGCGGTGGCGATGTCCTGAATCTTGGCGCCGTGGAAGGTCGGGAAATCCATCGCCTCGCGAATCTGTCCGGCGAAGTCGAGATGCGGCGCACTGGCCATGCCCTGGATCGGGATGACATCGGTGAGGCCCGCATCGGTATCGATATGGCCGCGCACCACATTGAGAAAATCGACCTGACCGCTATCGCGCAGCAGACGCGAGACTTCCAGGCCATCGCTGGCATCCAGCCCGCCACTCAGACACTCATCTCCCGTGTAGCGAACGCCGACGATGAACTCGCTGCCCACCCGTGCACGAATGGCGCTCAACACTTCCATGGTGAAGCGCAGTCGATTCTCGAGACTGCCGCCATAGGGGCTATCCAGCGTATTGGTGAGCGGCGACCAGAACTGGTCCATCAGATGGCCATAGGCCTGCAGCTCGATACCGTCGAGGCCGGCTGCCTGCATGCGCTCGGCGGCGTCGGCGTAGTCCTGGATCAGCCGTGTGATATCCCAGTCCTCGACGCGCTTGGGGAAGGCGCGATGAGCCGCCTCGCGACGATGGGACGCCGAGACCGCTGGCAACCAGTCGGCCTTATCCCAGCGGGTACGACGCCCCAGATGGGTGAGCTGGATCATCACAGCGGTACCGTGCTCATGGCAGGCATCGCTCAGCTCACTGAGCCAGGGCACCACCTCATCGCGATACGCCAGGATGTTGTTGAACACCGGCGGGCTGTCCTTTGCCACCGAGGCGGAGCCCGCCGTCATGGTCAAGGCGATGCCGGCACGCGCCCGCTCCTCGTGATAGGCGCGGTAACGCGCCTTGGGCATGCCATCTTCCGGATAGGCAGGCTCGTGGGAGGTCATCATCAAGCGATTCTTGAGGGTCAGATGCTTGAGCGTGAACGGCGTGAGCAGCGGGTCCTGAGCCATGTGGCCTCCTGATGAGCAGACAGCGAGAACAGGGGTGTCTTTATTGAGTACACCTGTGTACATACGCTGACTATAGTCCTAGGCTTCAGACCATGCGTCGCCGGAAACACCGTTCTCGCCCGCCTGACGCAGCCAGACTCGTCGCTGTCGCAAACAGCATGCTCTTGGCGTCATCGCACGATCGACCTCACATCAGCCCCACCATCCCCCGCCTTTCAGGAGACCGCCCATGCCAGAGTCCCCAAGCGTCCCCCCGGCAAGTGACGGCGCCCAGGCTGCCGGGCGCGGCAAGGCCGAGGACTGGCTGGAAGCCGCCTATCAGCAGCTGTTGCTGGGCGGCGTGGATTCGGTGCGCGTCCTGACATTGGCCAAGACGCTGGGTCTGTCACGCACCAGCTTCTACTGGAGCTTCAAGGACCGCGACGCCCTGCTCACCGCGCTGCTCGCGCGCTGGGATGCTCACAATACCGCCGGCCTGATCGGTCGCTGCGAGCAATACGCCGCCACGGTGGTGGAAGCCATGCTCAATGTCTTCGACTGCTGGCTGGATGCGTCACTGTTCGATTCACGCTTCGAGCTGGCGATCCGCAACTGGGCCTCTCAGAACGCGGAGGTCGCCGCTGCCGTCGCCCGCGCCGATCAGGCACGCATTCAGGCGCTGACCAGCATGCTGATGCGCTACGGCCAGCCCGAGCAACTCGCCAACGTGCGGGCGCGCACCACCTACCTGACCCAGATCGGCTATCTGTCGATGCGCACTCAGGAAAGCGTCAGCGAGCGCATCAGCCGCGTCGCCGAGTATGTCGAGGTCTTCGTCGGCGAGCGCTGCGAGCCTCAGGAGCTGGCTCGCTTCGCGGCCCGACACCCGGCCTGAAAGGACAAAGCCCTCACCGACGGCGGTCGGCAAGGACTTGGCAGAAACATCAACGGCTTGCTGTAACATTCAATGTCGCTCGATCAAGCTCTTGGCTCAGAGCCGCGCGCTCAGAAGGCTTCCCACTCCTCCTCTTCACGACGCTGCGAGCCGCGCGAGGCGCTTGCCGGCGGCGGGAAAGCCGCCTGCTCGCCATCCGCCATCGGCTGAGTGTTCATAGGCGACATGGACTGATGCGACATGGCGTGTGTTGTCATGGTCTGTCCACCCGCCACCTTGAAGCCTGCCATCAGCTGCTCCAGTGCCTGGGCCTGTGCGCTCATGCTGCGCGCCGCGCCACTGACCTGATTGACCAGCGTGGTGTTCTGCTGCGTCATCGCATCCAGCTCGCTGACCGCGGTATTCACCTGGCCGACGCCGGCACTCTGTTCACGCGCGCCGGCACTGATCTCGGCGATCATGTCGTTGACACGCTCGACGCTTGAGAGAATTTCGGCCATCGCCTGACTGGCATCCTTCACCTGCGCCACGCCCTGTTGCGTGTGCGAGATAGACTCATCGATCAGGCCGCGAATCTCGCGGGATGCATCACTGGAGCGTGTTGCCAGGGTGCGCACTTCCTGCGCGACCACCGCGAAGCCACGCCCATGCTCACCGGCTCGCGCCGCTTCCACCGAGGCGTTGAGCGCCAGGATGTTGGTCTGGAAGGCGATGCCGTCGATCAGGCTGATGATCTCGCTGATGCGCTCGGCGGAACGGTTGATATCTTCCATGCTCGCCTGCGCCTTGCGCATGTCGTCATTGCCGCGGCGCGCCTGCTCGGAGGTCGAATTCACCAGCTGACTGGCCTGCTGGGCGGAATCGGCACTGTGCTGCACGGTAGTGGTGATCTCCTCCATCGAGGCCGAGGTTTCCTGCAGGCTGGAGGCGGACTGCTCGGTGCGCGCCGAAAGCTCTTCGTTGCCCTGGGCAATCTCGCCGGCGGCCTGATTGACGGCGCCCGTGGTGCCCCGCACCTGACCGACCACTCGACTCAGGTCCTCGCCGACGCTGTTCATGGCCGCGGTCAGCTTGCCGATCTCATCCTGACGCTGACTGGTGATGCGCTGGGACAGATCGCCCCGCGCCAGCGCCTGAGCCAGTGATACCAGCGCATCCAGCGGACGACTGATCAGACGACGCTCGAGGAAGTAGAGGATGCCCGCCACAGCCAGCGCCAACAGCAGTGCCAGCCCGAAGACCTGATTGCGGACCTGCGTGATGCCCGCCGTCACTTCCTGCTTGTCGATCGTGGTCGCCACCACCCAGTCCCACGCCGGATAGTGCTGGAAGCTGGTGATACGGTCACTGTCTTCACCCGCCAGGCGGTAATCGATCTGACCGCTGTCGGCGGCGAAGAGCGGCGCGAAGGCCGGCTCGCCCTGCGCATTCTTGAAGTCCATCAGCGAGCGGCCCTGCCACTGGCCCGTCGTCAGCACCTTGCCCTGCTGGCCCGGCGCCGTGCTCGCCACCAGACTGAAGTCCTTCTCATGCAACTGGATATTGGTGATGGTGGCATACAGCTCATCGATCTGCTCGCCGACATCCACCCCGATGAACGAGGCCCCGATGAGGTTGTCATTGAAGTCGGTGATCGGACGATAGCGCGTCATGTAGTGACGGCCCGCCAGATAGAGCATGCCGGTATAGGGCTGGCCGGCATTCAGCGCATCCTTGACCCCACCACTCAGCGTCAGCCCGAGCAGGCTTGAGCCATCTTCGGTCTTGAGGGTGGTGGCAATGCGCACGAAATCCTCACCATCGCGCACGAAGAAACTGACCGGCGCACCGGTGCGATTGGCGAAGTCGGCCAGATAACCGGATTGATTGTTGAGCATGAAGCCGGCATTGAGCAGCGCCGGCGCATCGCGCTCGCCGATCGGCAGACGTCGGTCCTCGATCAGCGTGAAGTTGTCAGGAATGGTCGCCAGGAAGGCATTGAGCATGCGCGTCACGCTGGACTGCATGGTGGTATCGAACAGTTCGATGGTGTTGGTGATCTGTTGCTGCTGCTGGGCGAGAGCGCGTTCTGTCTCGCCTTCCACCTGATGCATGCTGGCCGTCGAGAACACCAGGCCCAGCGCCGTGAAGGCCGCCATCATCAACAGCAATACCAGCAAGGCAAGCTTGCTGCCGACACTGGCGCGGGCCAGACGCTTTTTTATTGTCATCACTACGCGATACCCCGATCCATGAGAGAAGTATCACGTCTATCGGCCACCGGACTCAGAACTGTAGCGTTGCTGCTGACGAGTGGGTACTGACGAGTACTGACGACTGGGCTCTGACCAGCGGCGACTTGGAGCGCCGCTGGTCAGTACGCCCTCATTCATGACTCTCTCAGCCAGCGCTCCCTAATCCATTACTCCTCATCCATTGGCCTTCAGCGTGTCGCCTGCCACCAGTCATCCAGCAGCTGGCGTTCGGCATCGGTCATCTGGGTCATGTTGGCCAGCGGCATGCTCTTGTCGACCACCGTGCGCTGGTGGATGCGCATGGCCTGACGCTGGATGTCATCCCAGCCATTGAAGGCCACGCCGGCTGCCGGCGCCGTCAAACCGATCAAGTTCGGCGTATCACTGTGACAGCCGGCGCAGCGTTGCTCGACGATATGACTGACCTTGTCTCGCAAGGCCTGATTCTCCCCCGGGGCCTCATTGTCAGCGCCGCTGCTGGCCGCAACGGACGCTGAAGGCGCGCTTGTCTCGGCAGTCGCGGGCGCCGTCTGTGAGCGCGGCGCGCAGAGCAGGATCACGCCGATCAGCGCCAACACTGCCCCCACGGGTACCCACAGGCGCTTGACGCCCTTGTGGTGATCCACCGTGGCGATACGGATAAGACCGCCCGTCACCAGCAACAGCAGAATGACGCCGAGGCGATAGTCATTGGCATACAGCAGCGGGTAGTGGTTGCTGATCATCATCAGCACCGCAGGCAGCGTGATGAAGGTGTTGTGCACCGAACGCTGCTTTGCGCGCTGGCCGTGGATCGGGTCCGGCGTTTCCCCACGCTTGGCAGCAGCCAGCAGGGCCTTCTGACCCGGGATGATCACATTGAAGACGTTGCCCGCCATGATGCTGCCCATCAGCGCGCCCATCAGCAGAAAGGCGGCACGCCCCGAGAACAGTTCGGTCGCCACCCACGCCGCCAGCGTCAGCCACACACCGACCGCGACGAACAGCGCTCCGGCATGGCGCTTGAAGGGGCTGCGACACAGCGCCTCGTAGCCCAGCCAGCCGCCGACGAGCACGCCCAGAGCGCTGCACACGGCCAGGGTGCCGCTCATCTCGAACACGCGCGGGTCGATCAGGTAGGCATGCGGCTGCAGCAGGTAGATCAGCGTGAACAGCCCCATCCCGGACAACCAGGTGACATAGGCCTCCCACTTGAACCAGTGGATCTCGCTGGGCAGCGTTTCGCTGACCCCATCGTGGCGAAACAGATGATAGAGACCGCCACCATGCACCGCCCACAGCTCGCCGCCGGGGCGGCCATCCACCGCATGAGTGGCCGGCTTTCGCCGATTGTCGAGCCAGATGAAGAAGAACGATGCGCCGATCCAGGCGATACCCGCCATGACATGCAGCCAGCGGGTCAGCAGCATCGCCCAATCGAGAAGATATGCGCTCATGCCGGCTCCTTAGCTGCCGCGGTAGACACTGTAGGCCCACGGAGTGACCAGCAGCGGAATGTGATAATGGCCACTGGCCTCGAGGGTGAACTCGACCGGCACGCGGCCGAGCATGCCCTTGCCCACCGCGCGACTGGCAAAGTAATCCCCGACCTGAAACGTCAGACGATAGACGCCGGAGAGATCAGCGGAAGCCTCGGTTTCCTCAAGCAGCGGCGCATCGAGACGCCCATCGGCATTGGTCGTGACCTGCGCTAACTCGTGAAAGTGACCCTGCGCATCCTGGCGCTCCAGGGTGATATGCACACCGCTGGCAGCGATGCCTTCGGCCTGATTGAGCACATGCGTCGTCAGTCTGGGCATGGCGATTTCCTGTTCTTGTGTGGATGTGGCGGGTACGGCTGGGCTCTGTACGGCGAGGGCCTGTACGTATCGACCCCGTAGCAATGCAAGCTGTACGAATGAAGACAGTGTTTCGGTTTTCTGGCTTGTCCTGCTCTGGCCTGCCGTCAGCGGTTGGTGGTATTGCACCCGATGAGTGCATTGCTGCATTCTGACCGATCGGTCAAGGTGCAGGCCGTATCGCCCCATGACAGACGCCGCTAGGCGCCGTCAGGCAAGCCGGTGGCGATACAGCCTTGTCGTCCAACGCTGGCATGGCGATGCAGCGTGTGACACAGCGTTGGTCAGACGCGTTGCCAGCGACGGCATGCGCCTTGCAAGCTGATGATTCCGTGAGCTTTTCAAACCTAACGCCCTCTCTGGAGCAAGGCGCATGCCAATCGAGACCCCGATGCACTATCTGGTGATGCTGGACACGCTCAACGCCCTGCCACCCGAGGCGCTGGCACGACGCTTGAGTGGTCTCTATGAGCACTCGGACTGGGTGGTGGAACGCGCCGCGGCAGAGCGTCCGTTCGCGAGCATGGAAGTCCTGCTGACGGCGTGTGCCAATGCGGTACGCCAGGCCAGTGATGCCGAGCGCCACCAATTGATTCTGGCCCATCCTGAGCTGGCTGCCGGCAAGCTGGAGACCCTGACGCCCGCCTCGCAGGGCGAGCAGCGTGGCGCAGGCCTCGATCAGCTCGATGACGCCACCCGTGAACGTTTCCTGGCGGCCAATGCCGACTACCAGGCCCGCCACGGCATTCCGTTCATCATCTGCGTCAAGGGCCACAGCGCCAGCAGCATTCTCGAGGAACTGGAGCGCCGTCTGCCGCAATCCACCGAGGCGGAGTACCAGGAGGCTCTGGCCCAGATAAATGCGATCGCCGCAGTGCGCCTGCCGGGGCTGCTCGAGGCCAGTTAGCGACCAACGCCCCTGCGGCCGCCAATGGGTGCTGTCTTACGCGTGCTGTCCTACACGTACCTGGCGGCCACGGCCTCGATACTGGCGATCAGTGCCGCCAGGGCCTTGGCGACATCGTCTTCGGTCACCGCCTCCAGCGGGTGATGGCTGATACCGCGCTCACAGCGCAGGAACAGCATGCCCACCGGACACAGATGACTGACCGCCATGGCGTCATGCCCGGCACCACTCGGCAGCCGGAATGGCACCTGACCAGTGGCGGCGATACCGGCATCGACGGCCTGCATCAATCCCTCGTCACAGGCCACGGCATCGGCCGCATGCGTCTGCTCACAGTGGAAGGTGAGGCCCCGTCGCGCCGCGATTCGATGTGCCTCGTTCAAGAGTTCATCCAGCGCACGATCCCGCTGCGCATCATCCAGCGCGCGGATATCCAGACTCAGTGCCGCCCCCCCGGGGATGACATTCACCGCCCCGGGACGCAGCTCGCAACAGCCCACGGTCGCGACCAGTGAGTGGTCCGCCATGTCAGCGCGCTTGCCCGCCTGGACATCACGCGCCAGAGATTCCACCGCCAGTGTCCACTCCGCCGCCGCACACAGCGCATCCTGACGCAGCGCCATCGGTGTTGTACCGGCATGCCCCGCCTGGCCGACGAAGTTGACCGCGAAGCGTCGCGCACCGGCGATACCGGTCACGGTACCCAGCGCCAGATTCTCGGCTTCCAGCACCGGGCCCTGCTCGATGTGTACTTCCAGATAACCCAGCGGCGGATTCGCCTGCAAGCTGGCCCTGGCAGCCGTCTGCCCGGAAAGCCCGAAACGTTCGAGCGCGTCGCCAAGCGGGATGCCGTCCTCATCCTCCACACGCTCCCAGTCCGACTGCCAGCGTCCGGCGATGGCATGGCTGCCGAGCAGGGTCGCACCGAAGCGGGTGCCCTCTTCATCACCGAAACCGACCACTTCCAGCGCGAAGGGCAAGCTCTGCTCGCCGGCATCGGCGCGCTGCCTGAAGTGCGTCAAGGCAGCCACCCCGAGCAGGACACCAAGAATGCCGTCATAACGGCCAGCGTCCGGCACGCTGTCCAGATGCGAGCCGATCACCAGTCGCGGCACGCCGGCTTCGCTGTCAGCGGTGAGAGCAGGTGGACACCAGCGGCCCCAGAGATTGCCGGCGCCATCCTGCCAGCTGCGCAGACCGGCAGCCTTGAGCCAGCCAGCCGTGGTGGCGTTGGCGGCGGCGTGTTCCGGCGTCAGATAGCGGCGATCGATCCCGCTATCGCTGCGTGAGATGGCCGCCAGGGTGTCGCAGGCGGCCAGCACATCGGCGGCCGTTTCCAGCGGCGCGATGGCGCCCGGGGGTATGGATTCGGCATCACTCATGACTGGCCTCCCGTGCTGGGATTGGCACGGCCATTGGCCGCCTGACCCTGATGCTCCTGATAGAAGTCCAGCGCGGCGCCGACGCCACCGCCGGCCACAGTCTTGACGCCACCCCGGCGCAGGGTCTGCTCCAGCGCCGCCAACGTGGTCAGCACGGTATCGCGACGCGCGTTGTAGCCCATCACGCCGAGACGCCAGACCTTGCCATGCAGCGGGCCGAAGCTGGTGCCGATCTCGATGCCGAAGTCCTCCAGCATGCTGCGGCGCAGGCCATCGCCATCCAGGCCGTCGGGAATCATCACCGCGCTGACGTTGTTCATGCGGTGGGCCTGGTCGCCGAACAGCGCAAGCCCCAACCCCTTCAAGCCCTCGACCATCGCCTGACCATGCAGCGCATGGCGCGCGATGGCGTTGTCCATGCCCTCATTGACCAGCAGGCGCGCACACTCGCGGGCGCCATACAGCATGCTGGTAGCTTCGGTGTGGTGATTGAGGCGAAGCTCTCCCCAGTAATCGAGCACCATGGAGAGATCGAAATAGTTGGAGCGGATGCGCGCGCCCGGCTCCGCCAGACGATCACTGCCGCTGCTGATGCCCGCCTCGACATGCCGCCGGGCATGCACCACCTCCACCGCACGCGGCGACAGCGTCAACGGAGAGCTGCCTGACGGCCCCGCCAGACACTTCTGCAAGCCTGCGGTGACGGCGTCCAGCCCCCACTCATCGGTCTTGAGCGGATTGCCCGCCAGCGAGGCCGTGGCATCGCTGTAGAACAGCACGCCTTCGCGGCGACAGATGGCGCCGATGTCTTTAAGCGGCTGGCACATGGTGGTCGAGGTATCGCCCTGCACCAGTGCCAGCACGCTGGGCTTGACCTCGCGAATGGCGGCTTCGATCTGCTCCGGGCGGAACACCTGGCCCCACTCGCATTCCAGCGTATGCACCTCGGCACCGCAGCGCTCGGCGATCTCGCGCAGCAGATGACCGAAGCGGCCGAAGATCGGCACCAGTACACGCTCCCCCGGCTGGATCAACGAGACCAGCACCGCCTCGATACCGGCACGCGAGGTGCCATCGATCAACAGGGTGGCATCATTGGTGGTCTCGAAGACGCCGCGATAGAGCTGCATCGTCTCGTTCATGTAGTGCGTCATCGCCGGGTCGTACTGGCCGATCAAGGGAGCGGAAAGCGCTCGCAATACACGCGGGTCCGCATTGATCGGACCGGGGCCCATCAGCAGGCGCTGGGGAGGATGAATCTGGTCAAAGGTCGGGCTCACGGTCGCTCCTCGTGCAGCAGGGCATGGAATGCAGGAAGACTCGCCAACTCGCCGAGCCTCATGACCAGACTACTGCAACAAGTGCGCCAGAATTTAAGAAATGAAACAAATGTTGAATTTATGATGTGTTCGACGGGAGCCGCCCCCTGTCATGGCGTGGGCATCGAGTGGCAAAAGGCAACCTGGCAACCGAGTGACAGAAACCCAGCCCTGTAAAAGACGGCATGCCTGCAAGATAACGCTATAACTCTGGTAGCCACACTGACCGGTGTCGCTTTGACAGTGCATCCCTTGCCTGCCAGGCACCATGACGGGGCATGAATGAGCTGAATCGACGCTTTCATTACCTGTTTCATGCGCCGGCGCTCACTGCCCGAGGCTGAACTCGCCACATGAGTCTGTTATATAAGGAGGCATCGGATGAGTGAGGGTTGCCTCATCCGACCTGATCATCGCTGCCGGAGAGCCACATGACGCTGGAACAACGCCTGGAACGAGCAACACAACTGGCCAGACAGGCTGGTGAACGCATGGTGCAAGCGCGCGAGGAACAGGGTTTCGCGCACCATTACAAGAAAGGCGATGAGCTGGTCACCGACATCGACGTGGCGATCGATACCTTCCTAGCGGAAGCGCTCGAAGCCGAATTTCCCGAGGATGCGCGCCTTACCGAAGAGCTGTCGCCCGAGCGGGACGTGATCGGTACCAAGGGCGGTCTGTGGGTGATCGACCCCATCGACGGTACCGTCAATTTTGCCCATGGCCTGCGCCATGTCGCCGTGTCCATCGCCTGGTGCGAGCGCGGCAAGATCCAAATGGGGGTCGTGCATGCGCCCTTCCTCGGCGAGACCTTCACCGCCATCCGCGGCAAGGGGGCCTGGCTCAACGGCGAGAGCATCTCGGTCAGCGAGACCGATGAAATGAGCCGCGCACTGGTCGCGACCGGCTTCCCCTACAACCGCGACAGCCGGCCGCCGCTGCTCAAGCGCCTCTCGGCCATGCTGCTGGTCTGTCAGGATGTACGCCGCAACGGCAGTGCCGCGCTGGATCTCTGTGATGTGGCATGCGGACGTCTGGATGCCTACTACGAAAGCGTCTCCCCCTGGGACTTTGCGGCGGGCCTTCTGATCGCGCGTGAAGCCGGCGCACGCACGGGGCACCTGTATCGCTGCCCGGACGGCATTCCCGATGAGCTTTATGGCGAGAATATCGTGGTGGCCTCACCAGCCTTGCATGCTCCGCTCAAGCGTCTGCTGGAAGAGGCCGATGCCAGTTCAGGGCTGCCAGGGCTGTAGGGAAGAACTCAAGTCCAGGGCTGTAGTGACGCGGCTGTAATGGCATGACTTTCATGACCTGACTTTCATGACATGACCTTAATTACAGACTGCCGCTGCAATACGCAAGAGCCCCGCCAATTGGCGGGGCTCTGTGTTTCTGGAGCTGACACTCGGCATCAATCGCCCAGGTTACCGCCCTTCTTCTTGCCCTTGGCGGCCGACTTGCTGGTCGCCTTGCTGCTGTCTTTGCTGGCGTCTTTGCTGGCAGAATCCTTGCTCGCCGGCTTCTTGTCAGTGCTGGGCGCTTTCTTGCTTGAAGCTGCCTTGCCGGCAGGCTTGGCCGCTGGTTTGCTTGAGGCTTCCTTGCTGGCAGGCTTGGCGGCGGACTTGCTGGCCGCATCCCCTTTGGTGCTGGCCTTGCCGGTGGCAGCACCTTGAGGCGCGGTGCCGGTTGATCCAGCCTCGGCGGCCTTGGCGGCTGGATCAACCGCCACCGTCGGCTCCTTGAGCAGGCTCAGGCGCTGGCCGATTTCCTGCCACAGGCTGCGATAGCTGACCGCCGGTGAGCTGTTGCGCGAGAAAGTCCCGATGGGCTTGCGCTCGATTCCCATGCGCTCGACCACGCTGGAATACGGGATAAAGCCACTGAGCTGCAACGGATAATCCTGCTTGAGCGATTCCATCACATCCTTGTGCAATGTCTTGCGGCGATCCACCAGAGTGAAGAACGGCCAGACGGGCACATCGAGATCGATCTCGGCCAGATAGGCGTTCAATTGCTCCAGGGTACGCAGTGACAGAACCGTGGGAATGATCGGCACCAGCAGGGTATCGGCAGAGGCGAAGACCTGCTCGGAAAGACTGGAAATGCTCGGCGGACAATCGAGGATGACGAGGTCGTAGTCATCGCGCACCGGCTTGAGGACCTTGCGCAGTCGGGTGCGCTTCTCTTCCTCGAGAATGTGGTCGAGATTGCGGTAGGAGAATTCCGCCGGCAGGACATCCAGGTTCTGATAATCCGTGGAACGGATCACGCGGGACATGTCCTGCTTGCCGCTGATCAGTTTCTCGACCCCGCCCTTCAGCTTGGGCTTGGTACGCACGTAGAAGGTCGCAGCGGCCTGCGGATCAAGATCCCACAGCAACACACGCAGGCCACTGTTGGCGGCACAATGCGCCAGATTGATGGCAGAAGCAGTCTTGCCCACGCCCCCTTTGATGCTGTACACCGCAGCGATTTTCATGGCTCCCTCCCGTCATTCCAGTTTGTGCAACGTTAGCACAATCCGGCGCCATGTCCCTGACTGACAACGGCGAAACGGGAGAAAATGATATGACAGTTTTATGTCAGACAGGCTCTCGCTCATCGACCAGGCCGCGCTTGAGCAACTGATTCGTGAGGCGATTGAGCAACAATCCGTACATCGGCAGGAACAGCAATATCGAGATGGCCAGCTTGATCGCGTAATCCACCCAGGCGATCTCGATCCAGTGAGCCGCCATGAAAGCATCGGGCCCATTGCGGAACGCCACCGAGAAGAAGGCAAAGGTGTCAGCGAGATTGCCGAACAATGTCGACGCCAACGGCGCGATCCACCAGTGGGCATTGCGACGCAGACGATCGAACACCTGAATGTCGAGCAACTGACCGATCACGTAGGCAATGAAGCTTGCCAGCGCGATACGGGCCACGAACAGGTTGAAGTCAGCCAGTGCCTCTACCCCGGCAAAGCTGCCCGCCTGAAACATCACCGACACCATGTAGCTGACCAACAGCGCCGGCAGCATGACCAGCGCAATGATGCGCCGCGCCTGATACTTGCCGAACAGACGCACGGTCAGATCCGTTGCCAGGAAGATGAACGGGAAACTGAAGGCGCCCCAGGTGGTATGGAAGCCGAACAGGGTCATCGGCAACTGCACCAGGTAATTGCTGGCGGTGATGATGAGGATGTGAAACAGGGCCAGGGCGACGAGTGCGCGCTGCGTCTGGGCAGACGAGAGGAGTAGCATTGCAGGTCCTTTTTGGATCAAAGCCGTCGTCCAGGGGTGAGGGAACCCTGTCACGAGCGTGTTGAGGTTTGTGTCGTCGATGCTGACATCAGCTGCCATGGCCTGACATCGGCCTTGACGCCTTGTCGCAGCGATTGAGCGCTGCAGGCATGCGTCACTGACAACCGCCGCGAGACTTGCACGTCGCCAGAACGCAAAATGGCCGCGCATCGTATCACGATGCGCGGCCATTGACAGGTACCTGCGGGGAAAATCTAGCCAGATGGTCAGGCCGTCAGTCTCCCCCGGCGCCCCTTACGTTGCAAAGACAGCGATGCAATGAAATCCATGCAATGAAAGCGAGTGTCAGAGTCACTTCTTCCAGATGCTGGCATCGACCTTGCCCTTGAGCTCCGGGAACTGCTCCGGATCAAAGGTCGGCTCCTTGCCGGCCTTATGCTGACGGTCGTAATCCTTGAAGATACGGAAAGCCAACGGCGACAGCAGCAGGATGGCGATCAGGTTGATCAAGGCCATCGCGCCCATCGACAGATCAGCGAAGTTCCAGATGTTCTTCAGGCTGGCGACAGCACCGAGCATGACCATGCCGAGCACGGCGAAGCGGTAGACCATGATGACGGCCTTGGCGTTCTTCTTGCCGGCGATGTATTCGATGTTGGACTCGCCATAGGAGTAGTTCGCCACCAGCGAGGTGAAGGCGAACAGCAGAATGGCGATGGCCACGAAGCCGCCACCCCAGCTGCCGACCTGTGAGGACAGCGCTGCCTGGGTGATCTGGATGCCGTCATTGCCGCCATCGTTGCCCAGGGTGCCGCTCATGATGATGATGGCCGCGGTCGCGGTGCAGATGACCAGGGTGTCGATGAACACGCCCAGCATCTGGACGAAGCCCTGGGACGCCGGGTGCTTGGTGGTCGCCATCGCGGCGGCGTTCGGGGCGGAACCCATACCCGCTTCGTTGGAGAACAGCCCCCGCTTGATGCCGTTCATCATCGCCTGGGCGATGGTGTAGCCCAGCGCGCCACCTGCGGCCTGCTCAAGACCGAAGGCACTGCGGAAGATGGTGCCCAGCGCCGCCGGCAGCTCGGTGATGTTGATGGCCACGACGAAGATGGCCAGCAGCAGATAGAGCAGCGCCATGAGCGGCACGATCAGCTCGGCGGTACGCGTGATGCGCTTCATGCCACCGAAGATGATCGGCACCATGACCACGACCAGCACCACGCCCATGATCCACGGCGGCACGCTGAAGGCCTGCTCCATAGCCAGTGCGATGGAATTGGACTGCACGGAGTTGAAGGCCAGACCGAAGGCGATGATCAGGCACACGGAGAACAGGATCGCCATCCAGCGCTGACCGAGGCCCTTCTCGATGTAGTAGGCCGGGCCACCACGGAAGGTGTTGTCATCGTGGGAGACCTTGTAGGCCTGCGCCAAGGTGGACTCGATGAAGCTGGTGGACATGCCGACCAGCGCCGTCATCCACATCCAGAAGATGGCGCCCGGGCCACCCAGGGAAATCGCCACGGCAACACCGGCAAGGTTACCGGTACCGACGCGCGCCGCCAGAGAGGTCGCCAGTGCCTGGAAGGAAGAGATGCCGCCTTCGCTGCCCTGACGAGACGTGGCCAGCAGCTTCCACATATGTCCGAAATAACGGAACTGGATACCCTTGGTCATGACCGTAAAGAAGAGACCCGCTCCGATGAGCAGGTAAATCAATACACTGCCCCACAGCAGGCCATTGCCTGCATCGATCAACGCCAGAATCGGCGCTGGAATGATGGACGTTGTTTCCGACATGTCGGTCTCGCTTTGGCGGGTTTTTGGTCTTGTCGACGCTGCCAGGGCAACGGAAAGCCCATGGCTTTCCTGCGACTGACAGCGAGCAACCACTACGATCGGGCTGCTCGACATGCTTTGGTGAGCGCCATTCTTCATATCCCACGGGGATAAGCAAGAAGAGCCCACTGTAAAGCGGACTTCTACGCCCGAATTCTAGGGGAAAAATAGCGCAACGGCGGTGTTTTTCACTGCCACCTAGACTTTAGATGAACACGGTAATGTTTCACGTCTTGTTTGGCTCGGGCATAATGCGCCCCCCTTCCGGAAGTCGCCGCCTGCCAGTGGCGGCCCAGGACTTGTCGGGCGCAGGCTCGCGACTCATCGATTGCCGTTGCGCAACGGCGATCTCGTGAGTGTGCGCTGCGATCAGGCGGTGCAACTCCCTGACACTCACGCACCATAACCGCCATAACGGCACCCGGTAGCGCGCTTTGTCCCGGCGCCTGCCTTTGATTACAGGTGATACATGGAACTGACCAGCTACGAGGCGTCCCCGCTTTCGCTGCTCGCCCCGATCATAGCCATCGGTCTCGCAATACTGACTCGTCGTGTCATGCTTTCCCTCGGGCTGGGTATCGTGTCAGGCGCCCTGCTGCTGAATGATTTCTCGCCGCTCGTCACGCTGCACTATCTCTGGCAGCAGCTGGTTGCCGTCTTCATCGAGATGCCGGACAGCGGTCAGCTTGCCGAGGCCAGCCTCAACAGCTGGAACGTCTATATCCTGCTGTTCCTGCTGGCACTGGGTGCCATGGTCGGCGTGATCACGCTGGCAGGCGGCACCCGTGCCTTCGGCAACTGGGCGCGGGCGCGAGTCACTACCCGCCGTGGCTCGCAGCTGATGACCGTTCTGCTGGGGGTATTCATCTTCATCGATGATTATTTCAATAGTCTGGCCGTGGGCAATATCTGTCGTCCGCTGACCGATCGTCAGGGGCTGTCGCGCGCGCGCCTGGCCTATCTGATCGATTCCACCGCCGCGCCCATCTGCGTGTTGACGCCGATCTCGAGCTGGGGTGCCTACATCATCAGCCTGATTGCCGGTATCCTGGCGACGCACCACATCACGGATGTCAGCCCGTTCGGTGCCTTCCTCGAGCTGTCCGCCCTCAACTACTACGCGATTGCGGCGCTGGTGCTGGTGATCGCCTCGGCGTGGTTCGACATCAACTTCGGTGCCATGCGCCGTCATGCCATCGCGGCGCGCGACGGTGAGCTTTTCGATGCCAAGCGCGGCAATCCGCCGGGCAATACCCACGTGGAAGAGTCCGAGCGTGGCCGCCCCATGGACCTGCTGATCCCGATCATCGTGCTGGTCATCGCGACCTTCTTCATGATCGTGCAGACCGGCGCCAGCGCACTGGCCGCCGAGGGCGAGGCCTTCGGCCTGATTCGCGCCTTCGAGCTGACGGATGTCGCCAAGTCGCTGATCATCGGCGGCGCCATCGGCCTGCTGGCCGCGGTAGTGATGCTGCTGCGTCATCGCATGGGCGCTGGTCGCAGCCTGAGCGCCATCGCCCAGGGCGCCAGTTCCATGCTGCCGGCCGTCTATATCCTCGTCTTCGCCTGGTTGCTGACCGGCATCATCGGCTCTCTGGGAACCGGACAGTACCTGGCCACGCTGGTCGAGGGCGTCGTGTCTCCGACCTGGCTGCCGATGCTGCTGTTCGTGCTCTCCGGACTGATGGCCTTTGCCACCGGCACCAGCTGGGGCACCTTCGGCATCATGCTGCCCATCGCCGGTGACATGGCGGCCGCCACCGAGCTCGCCATGATGTTGCCGATGATGGGCGCGGTGCTGGCCGGCTCCGTGTTCGGGGATCACTGCTCGCCGATTTCCGACACCACCATCCTGTCCTCGACGGGGGCCAGCTGCCATCACATCGATCACGTGATGACCCAGCTGCCCTATGCCCTGCTGGGTGCCGCGATCTCGCTGATCGCCTACCTGGTGATGGGCCTGACCGACAGTACCCTGTTCGGCTGGTTGAGCCTGGCGGGTCTGCTGGTCATCAGCATTGCCTGGCTTGCACGCCGCGAGATGGCCAATCCGGTCGTGACACGCACGTGATGCAATAAATGCTGCCTTGCTGAAAAAAAGCCCCCGCCATGTCTCATGGCGGGGGCTTTTTCATTATTGGAGCAGCGCGGGCCGCGTCATGCGTCCGCGATATCACTTCTTCGACTCACGCGCTACGTGCCTCACTCGCCTGACCGACGCCCGCCTCGCTCAGCGCCTCACGCACATCTTCCAGGCTTGAGGGGTCATCTATCGTCGAGGGCACCTGGTATTGCTCGCCCGCGGCGATCTGACGGATCATCTTGCGTAGTATCTTGCCTGAGCGCGTCTTGGGTAGACGCTCGACGATCAGCACCTCCTTGAGCGAGGCAAAGGCCCCGATTTCCTGGCGTATCCGCTGGGCAAGCTCGGCGCACAGGCTGGCTTCATCCCCCTGCCAGCCATCCTTGAGAATCACCAGTCCCAACGGCATCTCGCCCTTGAGCGAATCCTCGATGCCGATCACCGCACATTCCGCGATCGCGGCATGTGCACCGAGCACCTGCTCCATTTCACCCGTCGACAGGCGATGCCCCGCCACGTTGATGACATCGTCAATGCGTCCCATCACGAACAGATAGCCCTGCTCATCGAAGTAGCCGCCATCACCGGACAGGTAATAGCCGGGGTAGGCGGCAAGATAGGCAGCATGGAAGCGTCCGGGGTCCTGATAGAGTCCGGTCAGGCAGCCCGGCGGCAGCGGCTGACGCAGCACGACATTGCCCTGCTCTCCCATGGGCACCTCATCCCCCATGCCATCGAGAATCTGCACATTGAAGCCCGGCAACGGCCAGGTGGCGCTACCGGCACGCGCCTCGGCCGGCGCCTTCACCTCGCGGCTGCCTTCGGTGAACATGTCGAGGCCCAGCAGGTTGCCGGCGATGGGCCAGCCGGTTTCGGTCTGCCACCAGTGATCGACGACCGGCACCGGCAGGAGATCGGCGAGCCAGTGATAGGTCGGCGGGTCCAGTCGCTCTCCGGCCAGGAACAGACTGCGCAGGCTGGAAAGGTCGTAATTGGCCATATGACTGGCTTCCGGGTCTTCCTTCTTCATGGCACGAAACGCCGTCGGCGCAGTGAAGAAGCAGTTGATGCGGTATTCCTCGATCAAGCGCCAGAAGGCTCCGGCATCCGGGGTCTTGACCGGCTTGCCCTCATACATGACGGTACTGGCCCCCATCAGCAGCGGGCCATAGACGATATAGGAGTGCCCGACGACCCAGCCGATGTCCGAGGCCGCCATGAAGGTATCCCCGGGGCGGGTCGCATAGAGAAGCTCCATTGAATAATGCAGCGCCACGGCGTAACCGGCGTGATCACGCACCACTCCCTTGGGCTTGCCGGTGGTGCCGGAGGTATAGAGGACATAGAGAGGTTCGCTGCCCAGCATGCTGACCGCTTCGGTGGCCTGGGCGCTGGCCAGACATTCATGCCAGTCATGATCACGCGGCCCGAGTGTCGCCCGCTGCTGTTCACGCTGCAGGATCAGACAGGCTTGCGGGGTATGCTCGGCAAGCTCGATGGCTTCATCCAGCCAGGGCTTGTAGGGAATGATGCGATCGACTTCCACCCCGCAGGACGCCGCCATGATCACCTTGGGCGCGGCGTCATCGATACGTACCGCCAGCTCCTTGGGGGAAAAGCCGCCGAAGACCACTGAATGCACCGCCCCGAGACGTGCACAGGCCAGCATCGCCATCATGGCCTCGGCGACCATCGGCATGTAGAGCACGACACGGTCGCCCTTCTCCACCCCGAGATTGCGCAATGCCCCCGCCAACAGGGCCACCTCATCACGCAGCTCACGAAACGTGTACTGCCGCTTGCTCTGGGTGACCGGCGAATCCCAGTACAACGCGACCTGATCCGCGCGCCCATTGGCGACATGATGATCCAGCGCGGCATGGCAGATGTTCATCTCGCCATCGATGAACCAGCGTGCATGCTGTTGCTCATCCCAGGCCAGAATGGTCTGCGGCGGGCGAAACCAGGCGATGCGTTGCGCCTGCTCAGCCCAGAAGTCTTCTGGCGTCTCGTTGGCTCTCGCCGTCAGAGCTAGATAACGCTCGCGTGCACAGGAGTGATTGGCGTCGGGCATGGCGTACCTCGTGATCCACGAATGGCTTTGTGGGCATCTCTTGCCTGCCCTGACGCAAGGCCTTGTCTCCGGGGCCCGTTGACCGGACCTCTTTTCATGTCGTCATTGATGTCGCTCGCCAACGGCGATGCGACAGACGACGATGGAGGAAGGACAGGCAGTACAGAGACACCTGAACCGATAGTTACGTTGAAACCTTAGGCCAAAAATCGCCCTTCAAACGTGCTCGGCTCACCGTTTTCAGCGTCTGATGGTCTTATACTCAATCCTTGGTCGCAGACGACCTGACAGCATGAAAGGCGTCATTCGCGCAATAAAACATACGCTTGAACGCGGTCTCACAGCAGATGCGACAAAAAGTCAAAGCCTGAGAACGACAAAGTCGATGATTTATCGTTTAAGATTGTCTTGGACGTAGCACGCGGAGTTATTGATCATTCACTAAAACAAGGTTAGGTCATAACAACATGCCAATGGCCCATTGCGTCCCTCGGGATGCACCAAGATAGACCGACCGGGAGAGACCGCATGAACGCAACACTTTCTACAGCTGCAAGGAATAACCCCATGCCAGTGTCCAGCGATGCCATCACCCTGCACCAGGCCGGTGACCGCGTCATCGAAGAAGCCACTGCCCTGCTCAAGGCGATGGGCAACGAGAACCGCCTGCGCATCCTGTGCCTGCTCAGCGACAGCGAAATGTCGGTGAGCGAGCTCAACTCGCGCCTGGAACTGTCGCAGTCCGCGCTGTCGCAGCATCTGGCGATTCTGCGTCGTGAAGGCATGGTGCGGACGCGCCGCGCTTCGCAGACCATCTACTATTCGCTGCAAGGCCCCAATGCCGCAGGTGTCATTCGTGCCCTGCAGGACCTCTATAACTGAAAAAGGGCGCCAGCCGGTGACTGACGCCCTTTGAGGGGAATGTCGCTGAGTCACGCTGATCGTGACCCGCTAGACATCTGTATCACTCGCCGACTCCAACAAGATCGGGCAGGCCACGGAATGGCCTTCCAAGCCTCTTCTCTTCGCCCGCGACGGCAATCTGTCGCTTATTGCTGATGCCAGCGCGACTCCGCATTGCGCTCCAGCACGCGATCCAGCACACGATCCAGACTCGAAGTCACGCCCTTGCCGAAACGGTCCATCACGCGGCGCGGCTTCTCGAGACTCACCTCGAAGATCTTGACCTCTTCCTTCAGATAGCGTGCCAGCAACGCCTGACTGGTACCGACCTCGTCGATCAGACCGATATCGATGGCCTCACTGCCATACCAGATATCACCCTGGGACACTGCCTCGACGTCCAATTGCGGGCGACGGCTGCCGACATGCTGCTTGAACAGCTCATGGGTGCGCGCCAGGTCCGACAGGAACTTCTCACGCCCTTCTTCACTGTTCTCGCCGAGCATGGTCAAGGTGCGCTTGTAACGCCCCGCCGTCAGAATCTCGACATCCACATCATGCTTCTTGAGCAGACGGTGCACATTGGGCACCTGCGCCACGACACCGATCGAGCCGATGACCGCAAAGGGCGCTGCCACCACGTGGTCCGCCGCACAGGCCATCATGTAGCCGCCACTGGCCGCGACCTTGTCGACCGTGATCGTCAGGCGCGCGCCACTGGCACGCAGACGGTCCAGCTGTGCCGCGGCCAGGCCATAGGCATGCACCAGGCCACCACCGGACTCCAGTCGCAGCACGACCTCATCCTGCTGACCCAGCACGCCTTCCAGTGCCGTGATCTGCTCCGCCAGGCTTTCCACACCGCTGGCCTTGATGTCGCCGACGAAGTCGAGCACGAAGACCCGACGCCCACGCGTACTGGCCGGCGCATCGTCCTTGTCCGCATTGTCGCCCTTGTTGGCTTTCGCCTTGGCCTTGAGCGATTTCTTAAGCGCCTTGGCTTCCTGCTTGTGCTTCTTGGCCCGCGCCTTCTCCTTGGCGGCGTACTCGGCCTCTTCCAGGCCGGCGTGGCTCAATTCGCGTTGATAGCCCTTGATGCGCTCATGCCAGGGACGAATCTTCAGCTTGGGCTGGCGCTCCCCCGCTTCCCCCTGTCGTGCACGTGCAATGATGAGCACGATGGCCGCGATCGCGACCACTACGGTGATCGCCTGGGCCAGAAATAGGCCGTACTGTGAAATCCATTGCATGCACTTGCTCCTGAAACATTGAAGAAGGTGTCTGATCTCTCGCCTGCACGTGAGCGGCGAACGCTCGCTCTCGAGTGCATGGTTGTCAGGCAGAAGGTCAAGGCATCTGCCACACGACCAGGACCCCATAACGAAATCACCGGCTAAAGGGCCGGTGCGGGATGGTACTCGATATGGGGGCAAGCTTGCCCGCCTGCAAGGCTGGCAAGCGCTTGGGTAGATTTCATACTACTCGTATTGTCATGGGACTGGCGTACCGCCTGCGCGGGCTCTCAAGGTGGCCTGGATGCCATCCGTACGTTGTCTCTGTACGCTACTTCTGCACATTATCTCTGCACGTTACTTCTACAGGTTCAGAGCTGGGCGCTGAAGCGCGGAACACGCCAGATCGATCACACGACTTGATTGGAACGCTCGTTTGAAATAGTCTGATGTCAGTCTTGAAGGTCAGCAGCGTGATCACTTCATGGTGAGCAAGGTGATGAACGACACCTTCCCCCTTGCCATGCACGTCATCTTTCCCCGTGATCATTGGCCTTTCTCCACCGCTAGCACTGACAAGGAATATCACCATGGCCGACGCCAACGCCGTCATCGACATGCTCAAGAGCCGTTTCAACCCCGAAGCTGCCAAGGGCATGGATGAGGTCTTTCAATTCAACATCACCGACAGCGATGACTACTACATGGTCGTCAAGGACGGCACTCTGGACGTCGGCGAAGGTGAGCACGATGACCCGTCCGTGACCCTGAGCACCGACAGCGATACCCTCAAGGGCGTGATGAAGGGCGAAGTCGACGGCATGCAGGCCTTCATGACAGGCCGCCTGAAAGCCACCGGCAACATCATGCTGGCCACCAAGCTGACGTCTCTGTTCCCGAACAAGTAAGCGTCTGCTTGAGCAGGTGCATCGTTGCGAACAAGCCCGATGGTAAGGTTCGCTTTATGCACCAGCCAAAGAAAACGCCCCGACCAATGGTCGGGGCGCTTTCTTTGGGGAGAGGCGCGCACTATCAGCGGCCCGTCGCGACCGAGCGCAGGAAGTTGTCGATCAAGGCATGCGAGATCGAGAACTTCGGTGGCAGCCCCGGCAAGTCTTCCGGCGTGAACCACTGGGCATCCTCGATCTCGACACCATCGATGGTGATGTCGCCACCGGCATATTCCGCGTAGTAGCCCAGCATGAACGAGTGCGGGAACGGCCACGACTGGCTCTGGAAATAGCTGACTCGCCCGACCTCGACACCGACTTCCTCGTGCACCTCACGCCGCACGGCTTCCTCGGCACTTTCACCGGCTTCGATGAAGCCCGCCAGGGTCGAATACATGCCCGGCCCGAAGCGCGGACTGCGGGCCAGCAACATCTCGCGGCCCCGGGTGATCAGCGTGATGATGCACGGCGAGATACGCGGGTAGCTGCGATGCTGACAACCGGTGCAGTGCATGGCGAATTCATGCTCCAGTCGCTTCATGCGCTTGCCACAACGGCCACAGAATCGATGGTCGCGCAGCCATTTGAGCACCTGCAACGCACTGGAAAGCAGCGGAAACTGATCACGTGGCAGCGTATGCAGCCACTGACGTGCGGCGGGCCAGTCGGCACTGCCATTCTCACCGAACACCGCAATCGGCGCGCCCTGCCATTCCCCGAGGGCCACGGCGCCGCTGGGCCAGTCCGCGATGGGCTGGATGATGCCGCCATCCGGCGCAGGTGCCACGCCATCACGCCCCACGCGAATCAGATAACCATGGCGCTGGGTCACACGCGAGAGATCACGAATCAACATCAGGCGTCGTCTCCGCGGTTGCCTCGGCTGTCCAGACTGGCACCCTCAAGAGTGGCGCCATCAAGACTGGCACTATCAAGACTGCCCAAAGCATCGATCGAGAGGCGATCGAACAGGCACTCATCCGCCTTGCCGCGAATCTCTTCACACCAGGCCGAGTGACGCTCAAGTTCCAGCGCGGAAAGCCCAGGCGTGACCAGACGTGGGCGATCGGCACGCAGGCGACGAACCCCGACGATACCGCCCTCCTCGCCATCGCCTTCCTCTATCACGTCCAGGCCCAGCGCCGTCTGGCCACCGGTCATCGCCAGATAGACATCGCCGAGAATCTCGGCATCCAGCAAGGCGCCGTGCAGCACACGATGCCCGTTGTCGATATCGTAGCGCTTGCACAGCGCATCCAGGTTGTTGCGCTGTCCGGGGTGCTTCTCTCGGGCCAGCTTCAGGGTATCGAGAATGGCGCAGTGATCGGCGACCGGGCCCAACGGGTTGGCACGCCCGGAATTGATCAGCCCGAATTCGTGATCGATGAAGCCCACATCGAAGGGCGCATTGTGGATGACCAGCTGGGCACCCTTGATGAAGTCCCAGAAGGCATCGGCAATCTCGGCGAAGACCGGCTCGTTGGCGACTCGCTCATCGGTGATGCCGTGTACCCCGATCGCCTCTGCATCGATCAAGCGCTCAGGATTGACGTACTGATGGTAGGTGCGTCCGGTCAGGCGGCGGTTGATCATCTCCACCGCGCCGATCTCGATCAGGCGATGGCCTTCCTTCGGATCGATACCTGTCGTTTCGGTATCGAGAATAATCTGACGCATCTCAGACCTCTTGGTAAACAGTGACAGCTCCCTGATCGATCCGCCTCAAGCTTCGGGCCGCGCATCAGGGTGCCTCAATATCGGATCCTGCATGTCCGTGCTCAAACACGACTGGCCACCGTGCTCGGTGTACCTGCCAGCCGAGGCACTCAGCGGCGGCGCTGCATCTCGTCGATGGCCTCGTTGGCCAGCGCATCGGCGCGCTCGTTGCCCTCATCGCCGCTATGCCCCTTGACCCAGCGCCACTCGATATCATGACGCTCACTCTGGGCCAGCAGTGCCTTCCACAGATCTTCATTCTTGACCGGCTGCTTGGCTGCCGTCTTCCAACCGCGCTTGACCCAGCCGTGCACCCACTTGGTGATGCCGTTCTTGACGTATTCGGAGTCGGTCCACAGCACCACCTGACAGCGCTTGGTGAGCGCCGTCAGCGCCTCGACCGCCGCCATCATCTCCATCCGATTGTTGGTCGTCTGGGCCTCGCTGCCATTGAGTTCCTTGCGATGCTTGCCACTGACCAGAATCGCACCCCAGCCACCCGGCCCCGGGTTGCCACGACAGGCACCATCGGTGTGGATGACCACGCGAGTCGGCGCCGCCTTGGATTCGGACGTCGCAGCAGCGGAGGGATTCTGGGGTTCGGACGTGGATGCACTCTGGCTCACAAACGGCACTCTCGACAAAGGAAACGAAGACGGGCAAGTGCGACGGCGCTGGCTGTCACGACAGGGGCAAGCCTGGCTCTCAGAGGCGGGGCTTGGAAACCGCTCCCTGACAATCACTCTCCGGGAGCCCCCGCGGCAACAGCAGGCCTTGCCACAATGAGCGTCATTCTACCCACTCGCATCCAGCATGGCCAAAGTCCCTGTGTTTTTTTACAGCTTCCGTCAGACTGAAGCCTTGAAGAAAAGGGAGCCCTGCAGCGAGCCCTCGAGCTAGCCGCGCTCGGACAGGTCTCTGCGCGACTCACCCTTCACATGCCCCTCCCGAGAATGCACCCGCGTGGCCTGGCCGATGGAGACACCGGGGATAGCGACTCGCGGTCGCTTGGCATTCAAGGGTTGCACGTACCCGACATTGCGCCGCGCCCGTATCAACATCAGGCTGCCCAGCGGCAGGTTGTAGCGGCGCCCCATGCGTTCAAGCCAACCGTGTCGCAGGCGTAGCCCCGGCAGGTGGAAGCCGGCATAGTCGATACGCTCGATCTCGAAATCCACGAAGGCCAGCCAATCGCGCAGAGCCGCCGGCGTTCGCCAGCTTCCCTCCCAGGGAGTGATGTGGCGACGCCGCGGGTCCAGACGCAGCAGCCCCTCGCCAGATAACGGCTGCCAGGCGACGATGACCAGACAGCCACTGGAGCGCAGCACGCGGGCCGCCTCGCGTAGCAGACGGTGCGGCTCCGGCGCGACCTCCAGCAGATGGTGGAGCATCACCAGATCCATGCTCTCGTCCGGCAATGCCAGCTGCGTCAGCGGGCAGATCAAGGTGGAAGGCGACTCGGCAAGCGCCGCCTCGGGGCTCCATTGGATGGCATGGCGGATGGCGGAGAGTGACAGGAGGTCATTGCCGCCCGGCCCCAGGTTCAGGCTGTGAAAACCGAAGCAACGCTCGAACAGCGGCGCCAGCATCTCGCGCTCCGCCGTCAGGATGTCCTGCCCATCCGGGCCCTCGAAAAAGGCACGCATGGCGCGCACATGGGCACTCAATTGGCGCGCATGCTGGCGCTGGCGCTCCTCGGCGGTCAGGGACGCGCTGGCCTTGTCCGCACCGGAGTCATTCACACCAAAGGGGCCTTTCCACATCTTGCATCTCCCGGGCTTCATGCGGGGAGACACTCCCCACGGCATAGACAGGCTTTGACACTTGTCTACATTCTCACACCATAAGAGGTTTGACACTTACCTGCTGGCTCGTCAGGCTTGTTATCCGGAAAATTCAGATTCCCGCCACGAATCAATCCACTGGGCATCATCGTACTGGCTATTGGCCTTGCGATTGATGGCGCTCATGGACTTTGGCACCGGCGGCCAGTCGTGACTTTTCCTGCTGGACTCTTCTTGTTGGGCTTTTCCTGAAAGACACTTCTTGCAGGACTGGGCATCAGCCACCCGGCGCCTGATCGCACACGGCGAGTCTGACCGGGAACGAAATGCCGACAAGCGAGTCTTGAACAGGACTGCGGGCACCGAGCGTCTCGACACGCCCGGCCCGACACTCAGGATAGAGTGAAGCAAGGTGTTGCCCAACATCCTGCGAATGACCCATAAATATGCGTTGTCGATCATAGAGCATACGGAATGCCCCTCCCGCCCACATATGCGGCCAGGGGAGCGGCCAGGAGCACGACCGTCCTGAGCCGTCTCTGAGCATGACTTTATGCTGCTTTCGACAACTAACTCTCAGTAAGGAGTCGATGGAACCGCCTGCCCATCAGCATTGCAGGCGACGATGACATGCCATGTTCATCTGCTTCAGCCTGGCCGATTCCTCGGCGAGGACGTATGGAGCCCCTTTCGCGTCACTGGCCTGTCATTGCTTCGATCGACGACTGCAAGACATCAAGAGCACCTGACCACCATGATGAGCGTAACGCCCATAGCGGCCTTTCAGGACAACTACATCTGGTTGATACAGAGCGACGACAACCCCCGCGTGGCGGTCGTCGACCCCGGTGATGCACGCCCGGTGATGGAGGCCCTAGAGTCCAGAGGCCTGACCCTCGACACCATCCTCATCACCCATCACCACCAGGATCACACCGGCGGCCTGCCGGAGCTGATCGAACGCTATCAGCCTCGCGTGGTTGGCCCGCACAATCCGGCCATCCACGGTATCGACGAGCGTGTCGGCGATGGCGACAGCTTCCGCCTGCAGGGCCGCCTCTTCGAGGTGATGGAAGTGCCGGGCCATACGCTGGATCACATCGCCTTTGTCAGCTCCGGCATGCCGGGACTGCTGTTCTGCGGCGACACCCTGTTCAGTGGCGGTTGCGGTCGCCTGTTTGAGGGCACGCCGGAGCAGATGCATCACTCCTTGTCGCGCCTCGCCGCTCTGCCGGAAGAGACGCTCGTCTTCCCGGCACACGAGTACACGCTGGCCAACCTGGCCTTCGCCAGTGCCGCCGAGCCGAACAACCCCGCGCGAGACACCCTCAACGCAGAATGTGAACAGCTGCGTTCACTGGGCCGCCCCACGCTGCCCACCCTCATCGGCCGAGAAAAGCAGATCAATCCGTTCCTGCGCAGTGATGAGGTGGCGCTGCAACGCCACCTCGAGCAGGAAGGACGCCTCTCGGCACCCTCGGGTCAGGAAGATTCCCCACTGGCGGCCTTCACGGCACTGCGTCAGTGGAAGGACAACTTCTAGCCCTGCTGCCCGCGTGCCATTGCCCCCGTTCCGACGCCACCCAGGTGAGCGGTTGGAGCGCGGCGTGAATGGCATTTCGCGTGACAGCGGGTCGAGAACAATCCTGATCTCGATCAGCCCCCGCAGTCACTGATTCGTGCCGGCATGACCGGCCAGCCGAGCCGCTGCTGACCCATCCAGCCGCGGCTCGCCAGAGAGTATTTCGTCAATGCATCAGCAAGACCTCCGTACCGACGGCCAGATGGCCGCCGACACGCCGTGTCGTGTCACTCCGACCCAGGCCCCCTTCCGTCCGGCTCGACTGCGTCACCTGATTGGCCTCGCCTCTCTGGGTGCCACCCTGTGCCTGATGCCGCTGACCGCCAGCGCCAATTCAGCGATGGTGTCCGGGGTCTCGCCCACCAGTAAATATCAGCGCGCCCCGCTGAACTTCATGGAGGCCGTCGACGCCATTCCCGCGCACTACGACGACGTCTGGGAGCGCCTGCGCGCCGGCTATCAGCTGCAGCAGGACACCGGTCGCCCACGCGTGCGCAAATGGATCAGCTGGTATCAGGAGCACCCCCACCACGTGGAGCGTATCGCGGAACAGGCCCGCCCCTGGATTCGCTACGTGACACTGCGCACCGAAGCACGCGGCCTGCCGGCAGAGCTGGCACTGCTGCCCTTCATCGAGAGCGCCTACGATCCGGATGCCGCGCATCCGGGCGGTGCGACCGGCATGTGGCAGTTCATGCCGCGCACCGGTGACGCCATGGGGCTGACACGCAACCGCTGGTATGACGGTCGCAAGGACGTGTTGCTGTCCACGGATGCCGCGTTGGATTACCTGGAAACCCAGGGCGAGCGCTGGTATGACGGCGACTGGGAGCTGGCGCTGGCCGCCTACAATGCCGGTGCCGGCACCGTGAATCGTGCACGCCGCCGCGCCGGTGGCGATGAGGATTACTGGAACATCAAGCTGCCCAACGAGACCATGGAATACGTGCCGAAGCTTCTGGCACTGGCCGCGGTGATTCGCGACCCTGAGGAATATGGGCTCTCGTTGCCGAAGATTGACGACAGGCCGGAAATCGCGGCCGTCGAGACGGGCGGACAACTGGACCTGTCCACCGCCGCCAAGCTGGCCGGCATCAGCGAAGACGAGCTGCGCGCCCTGAACCCGGCCTACAAGCGCTGGGCCACCACGCCGGGTGACAGCTCGCTGGTGATTCCCGCCACCGCCCGCGACACCTTCCTCAGCCAGCTGGCCACGCTGCCTGAAAAAGCGCGCCAGAGCTGGGCCAGCTATCGCGTCAAGCGCGGCGACACCCTGTCCGTCATCGCGCGCCGCAATGGCCTGACGCTGTCCGAACTGAAGCAGAAAAACCGCCTCTCGGGCAACACCATCCGCATCGGCCAGGCACTGATGGTGCCGGACCGCGGCGCCTCGGTGGCCACCCAGCTGGCCTCGGCCAACGGCGAGAAGAAGGTGCGCGTGAAGAGTGGCGATTCCCTGTCATTGATCGCCGCACGTCACAATGTCAGCACTCGCCAGCTCGCGCGCTGGAACAAGCTGTCATCTGCGGATTACCTGCGCCCCGGTCAGATGTTGACCCTTTACAGCGCCAACTGAGTCAGTCGATTCACGCGTCGTTGCACGACGCTTGATAGGCGATTCCTCAACGCCCCTGCCATCCATGATGGTGGGGGCGTTTGCGATTCAAACGCCGCAGCATGGCCGCTGACAGGGAACTTCGTTACTCTTGGCGGGGTCGATGCAAGGAGACCGGCCGCAGCCCGGCGCGTGGCGTGCACCTGCTGCACCGCTTCTGCAGTTCTCCATCAGCTCATCGCAGCTCACGGTCGACAGCTTTGCAGTCAGCCGCTGAGGCCACCCAAGCCAGCGGAGTTGATGGCGAGTCAGGCGCAAACCAGCCGCTGCCCAGATGCCGGTCATTTCATCACGGCCGCGAGGCCCGGGTCATTCAGTCAAGGAAGTCTTCGATGCAGCGTGTTTCTTCACTCACCCACCGTCGCTGGGCCGCGCTACGTGCGCTATGCCTGGGGGCGCTGATGGTGAGCGGCTCGTTCACTGCCACGGCCAACGCGGCTGAGCCCAATGCGAATAGCGAGCAATCTGCCGATTCACGCCCCAGCGCCGAGACGGCGTCAGGCACGCAGGCAACCAGCGCGCAGGCAACCAGTATCCCCACCTCGAACGTGCAGACACCGCTGGACGTCCCGACCGTGCATGGCCTGGCCATCTACGGCGAGCCCGTCCACAAGCCCGGCTTCACGCACTTTCCTTACGTCAATCCAGAGGCGCCGGTCGGCGGGCGCATGACGCGCGCCGCCATCGGCAGTTTCGACTCCACCAATCCCTTCATCCTCAAGGGCAATTCGGTGGCGGGGCTCAATTACTTCGGCGGACTGATCTACGACACCCTGATGATCCCCTCCGCTGATGAGCCCTTCACCGAATACGGATTGCTGGCCAGTGGCGTCCGCCTGGCCGAGGACCGCAGCGCCATCGAATTCGATATCGACCCTCGGGCGCGCTTTCACGATGGCGTGGCGGTGACTGCCGAAGATGTCGTCTTCACCTATCGCCTGCTCAAGGATGAGGGCCTGCCGTTCTTCAAGAGCTACTACCACGATGTCACCGGTGTCAGCGTGATCGATGCCGACACCGTGCGCTTCGAGATGGCGCCAGGCGCCGCGCGCGAATTGCCGCTGATCATCGGCCAGCTGCCGGTATTGCCGGAGCACTACTGGAAGAGCCGCGACTTCACACGCGCCACCCTGGAACTCCCGCTGGGTTCCGGCCCCTATCGCATGGCGTCTCTGGACGCCGGCCGCCAGGTTCGCTATGAGCGTGTCGACGACTACTGGGGCAAGGACCTGCCGGTCAACAAGGGCCGCCACAACATCCAGACGCTGGTCTACGACTACTACCGGGACCAGACCGTGTCGCTGGAAGCCTTCAAGGCCGGCAGCATCGATCTGCACGTCGAAAGCAGCGCCAAGAACTGGGCAACCGCCTACGACACTCCCGCGCTGCACGAGGGCCGCCTGAAGAAGCTGGAAGTCCCGGACAGCAACCCGGCAGGCATGCAGGGCTTCGTGCTCAACGAGCGCCGCGAGCGCTTCCAGGACCCGCGAGTGCGTGAGGCACTGGCGCTGGTCTTCGACTTCGACTGGATCAACCGCAACCTCTTCTACGGCGCCTACCAGCAGACCCACAGCTATTTCGAGAATTCGGACATGGCCGCGGATGGCATGCCCACCGGCAAGGAACTCGCGCTGCTTGAGCCCTTCAAGGATGAGCTGCCCAGCGCGGTCTTCGACAAGCCTCTGCCGATCGATGAGCCACAGGAATTGCGCCCTCGCCTGCGCAAGGCGTTGGGACTGCTGCGCGAAGCGGATTATGAAGTGGTCAAGGGCCAGCTGGTCAGCCGCAGCAGCGGCAAGCCGCTGACGCTTGAGGTGCTCAACTACGACACCCAGTTCGAGCGCATCATCCAGCCGTGGATTCGCAATCTGGCGCGCATCGGCATCAAGGCACGGATTCGCACCGTCGACGTCAATCAGTACATCAACCGCCGTCGCAGCTTCGACTTCGACGTGGTGGTCGGCAGTTATCCGCAATCCAACAGCCCCGGCAGCGAGCAGCGTGAATACTGGACCAGCGACTATGCCGACGTGGCCGGCTCACGCAATCTGATCGGGCTGAAAAGCCCGGTGGTGGACGCGCTCACCGATGCCCTGATTCAGGCGCAGACCCGCGAAGACCTGCTCAGCGCGACACGGGCACTCGACCGCGTACTGCGTTGGGGCTTCCATGTCGTGCCCCAGTGGCACCTGGCGGCGACGCGTATCGCGCTCTGGAACAAGTTCGGCTATCCGCAGCCCTTCCCGGAATACCAGCTGAGCCTGGACAGCTGGTGGATCGAGCCCGACAAGGATGCATCACTCGAACCGGGAGAATGAACCAGGTGAATAAGCCGGGTGAACATGCCTGCTCAGCAAGCCTGAAGAACACGCTCGGCGCATATGCCAGGCATAGACGCCTGGCGGGACTGACGCCTTGCTGATGCGTCCACGACACCAATAACCGATGTCCCTTGCACCGCACATCAGATGCCGGCGATGAGGGGCACGCAGGGAGATTGCCATTGGGTGCCTATATTCTGCGCCGGATTCTGTTGATGATTCCGACGCTGCTCGGAATCCTGTTGCTGAATTTTCTGATCGTTCAGGCCGCCCCCGGTGGCCCGATCGAACAACTGATGTCACGTCTGGACGGCATGAGTGCCGGTGCCAGCACCCGCCTCAACAGTGGCGGCGGTGATGGTGTCACCAGCGGTGGCGGTGGCTCCTCGACCTATCGCGGCGCCTCAGGGGTCGACCCGGCCTTGATCGAGGAGCTGGAGCAGCAGTTCGGCTTCGACAAGCCGGTCTGGGAACGCTTCACCGACATGGTCGTCGACTACGCGCAGTTCGATTTCGGCGACAGCTTCTTCCGTGATCGCCCGGTGATCGACCTGATGCTGGAGCGCCTGCCGGTCTCCATCTCGCTGGGGCTATGGACCACGCTGCTGGTCTATCTGGTCTCGATCCCGCTGGGTATCCGCAAGGCACTGGTGCATGGCTCGCGCTTCGACATCTGGACCTCCGGCGTCGTCATCGTCGGCTACGCCATTCCGGGCTTCCTGTTCGCGATCCTGTTGATCGTGGTGTTCGCCGGCGGCAGCTATCTGGACTGGTTCCCGCTCAGGGGGCTGACCTCGCCGGACTTCGAGGAGCTGTCCACCGCCGGCAAGATTCTGGATTACTTCCATCACATCGCCCTGCCCGTGCTGGCCTCCGCCATCGGCAGCTTCGCGACCCTGACGATGCTGACCAAGAACAGCTTCCTGGACGAGATCCACAAGCAATACGTCCTGACGGCACGCGCCAAGGGGGCCAGCGAGAACCGCATCCTCTACGGGCATGTCTTCCGCAACGCCATGCTGATCATCATCGCCGGGCTGCCCGCGGCGCTGGTAGGCATCTTCTTCACCGGCTCGCTGCTGATCGAGGTGATCTTCTCCCTCGACGGCCTGGGACTGCTCGGCTTCGAGGCTGTCCTGCAGCGCGATTACCCGCTGATCTTCGGCACCCTGTATCTCTATACCCTGATCGGTCTGATCCTGAAGCTGGTCTCTGATCTGATGTATGTGTGGATCGACCCGCGCATCGACTTCGCGACACGGGAGGCCTGACATGCGCCACGAGACAACGGTTCACGAAACGTCGGTTCATGAAACGTCGGTTCATGAAACAAAGCGTCACGAGACACCCGCTCACGACGTGAGCGACGAAAGCCAGCAGGCGCAGCAACGCCCGCGCGCCTCACGCCTGTCGCCCATCACCCGACGGCGCATGGCGGCCTTTCGTGACAACCGTCGCGCCTGGTGGTCGCTGCTGATCTTCGGCGTGCTGTTCGTGCTCTCGCTGGGGGCCGAGCTGATCGCCAATGACCGTCCGCTGCTGGTCGAGTATCAGGGCGAGACCTATCTGCCGATGCTGCACGAGTATCCGGAGACCACCTTCGGCGGCTTCCTGCCCACCGCCACCGACTATCGCGACCCCTATGTGATCGAGGCCATCGAGGCGCAGGGCTTCATGCTCAACACCTTGATTCCCTACTCCTACGACACCCTGGATCTGAATCTGGGCTCTCCGGCGCCGTCGGCTCCCAATGGCCGTCATTGGCTGGGCACCGATGACCAGGGCCGTGACGTGCTGGCGCGCGTCATCTATGGCTTCCGGCTGTCGGTGATCTTCGCGCTGGTACTGACGGCGGGCTCGCTGGTGCTGGGGGTGGTGATCGGTGGCGTGCAGGGCTACTTCGGTGGCAAGGTCGACCTGATCGGCCAGCGTCTGATCGAGGTATGGTCCGGCCTGCCGGTGCTGTTCCTGCTGATCATTCTCGCCAGCATCGTCGAGCCGAACCTGTGGTGGCTGACCGGCATCATGTTGCTGTTCTCGTGGCTGGGCATCGTCGATATCGTGCGCGCCGAATTCCTGCGCGCGCGCAATCTGGAATACGTGCGTGCCGCCCGGGCCATGGGCCTGCCGTCGCGCCTGATCATGTGGCGTCATGTGCTGCCCAACGCGATGGTCGCCACCCTGACCTTCATCCCCTTCCTGTTCACCGGCGCCATCACCACCCTGACCGCGCTGGATTTCCTCGGTTTCGGCCTGCCGGCCGGCTCCCCCTCGCTGGGCGAGCTGGTCGCCCAGGGCAAGAACAACCTGCAGGCACCGTGGCTGGGCATGACCGCCTTCCTGAGCCTCGGCATCATGCTGACGCTGTTGGTCTTCATCGGCGAAGGGCTGCGCGATGCCTTCGACCCACGTCATATCAGTGCCCGGGAGCAGAACGCATGAGTCATCCCACTTCACCTGCGGACAACACCGGCGCCGCTGCCAGCGTGCTGAGACTCGACGACCTCTGTATCCGCTTCGGCCAGAGACCCGTCGTCAGGCATCTCTCCCTAGAGGTCCGACGGGGGGAATGTCTGGCCATCGTCGGCGAGTCCGGGTCGGGCAAGTCCGTCAGCCTGTTGGCGAGTCTCGGCCTGCTGCCGGGGCATGCCCATGTCACCGGGCAGCGCGAATTCACGCGGCCGGACGGCAAGACGCTGGATCTGGCCGCCCTGACGCCACGCCAGTGGCAGCGGGTGCGCGGCGGACAGATCGGCTTCGTGTTCCAGGAGCCGATGACCTCGCTCAACCCGCTGACGCGTGTCGGCGAACAGATCAGTGAAAGCCTGCGCCTCCAGCAGGGGTTGCGCGGCAATGCTGCCCGCCAGCGCGTGCTGGAACTGCTCTGCCAGGTGCAGTTGCCGCGTCCCGAGGAGTTGATCGACGCCTGGCCGCACCAGCTCTCCGGCGGCCAACGCCAGCGCGTGATGATCGCCATGGCGATGGCCAATCAGCCACCGCTGTTGATCGCCGATGAGCCGACCACGGCGCTGGATGTCACCGTGCAGCAGGAGATACTCCAGCTGCTGGATCGTCTGCGCCGCGACCAGGGCATGGCGATGGTTCTGATCAGCCATGACCTCAATCTGGTGCGCCGTCACGCCGACCGCGTGATCGTGATGCGCGACGGGGAATGCATCGAGCAAGGGCGCGTCGACGAGGTATTCGATGCGCCACAGGCCGATTACACCCGCGAGCTGCTGGCCGCCGAACCCGAAGGCCTCGCCAGCGACTTGAGTGCCGAGGATGCCGCGACACCGGTTCTCGCCGCGCGCAAGCTGGAGGTGCGCTTCTCGCGCAGCAAGAAGCTGTTCCAGAAGCGCCCCGCGGACTTCGTCGCCGTTCATCCGCTGGATCTGACACTGGCGCGCGGCGAGACGCTCGGCGTGGTCGGGGAATCGGGGTCCGGCAAGACGACACTCGCCCTGGCGCTCTTGAAGCTGCAGGCCGCCAAGGGCGAGATCCACCTCGAGAACGAACGCATCGATACGCTGGATCGCAATACACTGCGCCTGCGTCGCCGCCAGATGCAGATCGTCTTCCAGGACCCATATGGCTCACTGTCGCCACGCATACCGGTGGCGGACATCATCAGTGAAGGTCTGCGCTTTCATCATCCAACGCTCAGCGAGGGCGAGGTTCGCCTGCGTGTGGCGCAGGTGCTGGAGGAAGTCGAACTGCCCTCGGCGTGTGCCGATCGCTATCCCCACGAGTTCTCCGGCGGCCAACGTCAGCGGATTGCCCTGGCGCGCGCCCTGATCCTCGAGCCCAGACTGCTGGTGCTCGATGAGCCCACCTCGGCACTGGATCGCAGCGTGCAGAAACAGCTGATTGTCCTGCTGCGTGAACTCCAGACACGCCGAGGCCTGAGCTATCTGTTCATCAGTCATGACCTGGCGGTGGTACGCGCGCTGTCCCATCGGGTGATGGTGTTGCGTGAAGGACGCCTGGTGGAAACGGGCACGACGGCAGAAGTGCTCGGCAACCCCCGCGAGGACTATACGCGCGCCCTGATACAGGCCGCGGGTCTGGCCTGACACGCTCTGCCCTGCTCTGCTCTGCCATAGCATGCCGATCGCCCTGCTCGGGCAGCCACAGATGATGAGCAGGGCGTTGGCGCATTGCAGTCAGTGCACCCCTGCGTTGCAGGACGCACGTTTTGTCGATTGCAAATAATAAAGGTTCTCAATATGATCCAGTGAGATGCGGGCCGACCATCGAGAGACCGTGTAATGACTTCCCGCCCTCTCTCGAGCGGCCCCACGCACTGCCGTTCTGCGCGCACTGCATAACAACAGACCGATCAAGGGATCCACATGACTGCCTCTTTCCGATTTGCCTCACGCAAGCCGCTGGCAGCTGCCATCGCATTGTCAGCCTCCATGTTCACCGGTGCCGCTCTGGCAGAGCATCATGGCGACGCGCATGACAAGGCGCTGACGGCCGACGCTGTCGTCGCCCAGTACGCCAATGTCGCACATGCCACCTACAGCGATGCCCTGGCCAGTGCCAATGCCCTGCGCGCCGCCAATGCCGCGCTGATCGAATCGCCGTCCGACGAGACGCTGGCCGCGGCACGTGCCGCCTGGAAGCAGGCGCGCGTGGCGTATCAGCAGAGTGAAGTGTTCCGCTTCGGCAATGCCATCGTCGATGACTGGGAAGGTCAGCTGAACGCCTGGCCGCTGGATGAAGGCCTGATCGATTACGTCGAAGGCGACGGCTATCAGGCAGAGCTGGGCAACCCGGGTGCCAGCGCCAACATCATCGCCAGCGACAGCGTGCAGATCGGTGCCGACAAGATCGACACCACCGAGATCACCCCGGAGCTGCTGGCGTCCCTCAACGAGCTGGGCGGTTTCGAGGCCAACGTGGCCAGCGGCTACCATGCCATCGAATTCCTGCTCTGGGGTCAGGACATGCACGGCTTTGAGGCCGGTGCCGGCGAGCGCCCGGCGACCGACTTCGCCAAGGGCGATGCCTGTACCGCCGACAACTGTGACCGTCGTGGCGCCTACCTGCTGGCCGCCAACGACCTGCTGATCAGCGACCTGGAGTACATGGTCGGCCAGTGGGCACAGGGCGAGAAGGACAACTACCGTGCAGAATTGACTTCATTGCCGGCCGGTGAAGGCCTCGAGAAGATGTTGTTCGGCATGGGCTCCCTGTCACTGGGTGAGCTGGCCGGCGAGCGCATGAAAGTCGCGCTGGAAGCCAACTCCTATGAAGACGAGCACGACTGCTTCTCCGACAACACCCACTACTCGCACTTCTACAATGCCAAGGGCATCCAGAACGTCTACGAAGGCAAGTACGTGACCCTGGACGGTCGCACCTTCGAAGGCCCGTCACTGCATGCACTCGTCGCCCAGAATGACCCGGAACTGGCCGAGAAGATGCACGAGGCACTGGACACCACCATGGGCCAGCTGCAGGTGATGGTCGACACGGCAGAAGCCGAGGGCGGCATGAAGTTTGACCAGATGATCGCCCCGGGCAATGCCGAAGGCGCCGAGATCATCAATGCCAGCATTCAGGATCTGGTCGCCCAGACCCGTCTGATCGAAGAAATTGCCGGCACCGTCGGTATCGATGGCCTGGAAGCCGATACGGCAGATCACGAATTCTGATCAACTGCTCCACATTGCCAAGCGTGAGTTGGCTGAAGACCCCAAGCTGCCTCGCGTCGCGCTGATATCCTCGCCCGAACCTCTCTCACGACAGGTTCGGGCGTTGATGGTTCTTGCGCCAGCTTTTCATGCGCGTCTGCCGATAGAGTCCTGAGAGGCGACTCTTCGAGCAGCCTGACCGCGCAAGCCGGGAAAACCCTGTATGCCAATATTGCACCACGACATGATGCTGCGTCCCTCCCTGACCCGCTCCCTGCCACTTGCCATCGCCCTGGCGTGTCTGCCTGCTCAGTCGGCATCGGCAGATCATCCCAAGCCCACGGCAGATTCCGCGATGACAGTGATAAGCTATCTGTCTTCCCTGCCATTGCAGGACACCGACAGAAGCGGTGGCGACGGCAGCGTGCCCAAGCACGATACCAATGCCTATTCGCTGCCGGCCAAGAACCTGAGCTTCGATCAGCGCCTGTCCTTCAGTGTCGGCAACAGCTTCTTCAAGAGCCCCTGGGTGATCGCGCCCGCCAGCACCACTGCGCGCGATGGCCTCGGCCCGCTGTTCAACACCAACGCCTGCCAGAACTGCCACGTCAAGGATGGCCGCGGCAGCCTGCCGGCTGAGGGCGATCCCTCGGTGGGCCTGTTCCTGCGCCTGGGCCTGCCGGACAGTCACGAGGACAGCTGGAGCGATGAGGAGCGTGAATTCCGGCGTATCGCCGGGGTGATGCCACATCCTGTCTATGGCACCCAGCTGCAGAATGCCGCCGTGCCCGGCATCGAGCGCGAAGGTCGCATGCAGGTGGATTACGAGGACGTGACGGTGCCCCTGGCGGACGGGGAAGTGATCGCGTTGCGCAAGCCGCGCTATTCCATCGTCGAACCAGGCTTCGGTGACCCGGGCGCCATCGCGCTCTCCCCGCGTCTCGCCCCCGGCATGGTGGGGCTGGGGCTGCTCGAGGCGGTCAGCGACGAGACCTTGCTCGAGTGGGCCGACCCGCAGGATGCGGATGGCGACGGCATCAGCGGGCGCGCCAATACTGTCTGGTCACTCGCCGAGCAACGCGAGGTCATGGGGCGTTTCGGCTGGAAGGCCGGCCAGCCCGATGTGCGACAGCAAAGCGCCAAGGCCTTCGCCGGTGACATGGGGCTGACCTCCCATCTGGTCAGCTCCACCGACTGCACCCCGCTCCAGAAGTGCGAGGCATTGCCCGATGGGGGGGAGGTCGAGGTCGACGACAACGTGATGGACAACGTGGCCTTCTACTCGCGCAATCTGGCCGTGCCCACCCGACGTGATATCGATGACCCGACGGTGCGCCAAGGCGAGCAACTGTTCCGCGAACTTGAATGCGCCAGCTGCCACCGCCCTCGCCTGACCACCCAGTCCGGCGGCGTGGCGGCACAACTGGCCGAGCAGACGATCTGGCCTTACAGCGACATGCTGCTGCATGACATGGGCGAAGGACTGTCGGATGATCGCCGCGAATTCGACGCCAGCGGCCAGGAATGGCGCACGCCGCCCCTGTGGGGCATCGGCCTGGCCCAGACGGTCAACCCTGCCACGGGCTTCTTGCATGATGGCCGTGCACGCACCCTGCTCGAGGCCGTGCTCTGGCATGGCGGCGAAGCCCAGCCAAGCCGCGATGCCGTCGTGGCCCTGCCGACTGACCAGCGTGAAGCCCTGTTGCGCTTCCTCGAGACTCTCTGACAAGGAATACCCGTTCATGCCCCGCGCCACCTTCACTCCTGCCGCAACCCCGATGAAACCTGCCCAGCGCAAGACCTCGCCCCTGGCCCTGATGGCCTGTGGCATGACACTGATGGGCGCCGCACTGTTCTCGACAAGCACACTGGCGGCGACGGACTCTTCTGCCGCCAACACAGACGCCGCCACCACTGACACCAACAGCGCAGAAGCCGTCAGCCAGTTTGCCGCTGACACGTTGAGCGAGGCGCACCAGCAACTTGCCAGCCGCCTGCAACAGCTCGCGCAGCATACTCAGGCGTACTGCTCCGCCGAGGGCGACATCACACTCGACGCCCTCAAGCAGGACTGGCGCAGCGCCATGCTGGGGCTGAATCAGGTCAACTGGGTGGAAATGGGCCCGATACTGCAGAACTCGCGTCAGTGGCAGCTGTATTTCTGGCCGGACAAGAAGGACCTGGTCGCGCGCAAGACCCGCGCCCTGCTCGCCGGTGATGCCCCTATCACGGTCGAGAGTCTGGCGGAGCAATCCATCGTTATGCAGGGACTGGGCAGCGTGGAGTATCAGCTGTTCGATGCCCGCTATGCCGACTCGCCCCTCACGGCCGACTCACGTCGCTGCGAGTTGATGACGGCCAACACCGCCTACGCCGCCAATACCGGCAAGACGCTGCGTGATGAGTGGCAACAGTTCGCGCCGCAACTGGCCGAAGGCACTGGCGCCTTCAGCGATTCGCGTGACGCCGTGCTGTCTCTGGTTCGCGCGCTGACCGTGCAGCTGGAAGCCATCAAGGACCGCAAACTGCGTCGGCCGATCGGCCTCGACAACGGCGGCACGGCCAACCCCTATGCGGCTGAGTCCTGGCGCGGCGGCATGGGGCTTGCCAACATCGCGGCGACCCTGGCGATGATGGAACGCCTCTGGCTCGGCAATGACGAGGCCGCTGGCATTCAAGGCTACCTGAATGGCCAGCTCGACCCGCGCATGGTGGCTTCCACTACCAGCGATTTCGTCGATGCGCGCCAGGCCTTCGCCGCCCTGCCGGATGACCTCGCCGGCATACTGCGCGATGACCCGCGCAATGGCGAGCTGCAGCAGGCCATGATCCATATCGAGACCCTGCAGGCCGGCTTTGCCGACACGCTCAACCCGGCACTGGGCCTGTCACTGGGCTTCAACAGCACCGATGGCGATTGAGGAATTGAGAGCGGCGAATGACAACTGACAAGGGGCCAGGCGAGATGCCTCACGCCATGACAGACACACACGCAGCCGACGCCCGTCAGCGACGTCGGCTGCTCAAGGCGTTGGCCTGCACGCCACTGATGGGATTGCCCGGCGGCATGGCCGTGGCGGGCGGCAACAATGCCGCCAGTGCCCAGGGGCGCGAGCCACTCGGGGTGGCCATCTCGGCATGTGATGATGACACGGGGCAGCACTTTGCCAGCTGCACCAGTTATCAGGGAGTGGAGCGCTGGCGCCAGCCGATACGCCAGCGCGCCCACGGTGCCACCCGACATCCTCACAAGCCGTGGGCGCTGATCTTCTCACGGCGTCCGGGGACGGAAATCAATGTCTTCGACCTCGATAGCGGTGAGCGGATCGCACGCATCGAGGCCGCACCGGACCGCCACTTCTATGGGCATGGCGTATTCAGCCCGGATGGCGGTCTGCTCTACACCACCGAGAATGCCATCGCGCCCGGAGAAGGTCGCATCGGCATCTACGACGTGAATCGCGACTTCGCGCGGATCGGCGAGTTCGCCAGTGGCGGGATCGGCCCGCATGAAATTCGCCTGCATCCGGATGGTCAGCAGCTGATCATCGCCAATGGCGGGATTCTGACGCGGCCCGACACCGGTCGGGTCAAGCTCAATCTGGACAGCATGCAGTCGAATCTGACCTTGCTCGACCGTGTCTCGGGTGAAGTCCGATGGCAAGGCGAGCCCTCCCATCACCAGCTGTCGCTGCGCCACCTGGACGTCAGCCGCGAGGGCATCATCGTCGCGGGCTATCAGTACCAGGGCCCCGCGGCGGACCACCGCCCGCTGGTGGTGATGAAGCATCCTGGCAGTGACAGCTTGCAGGAACTGCCGTTGCCGCGGGACTACGTCCCACAGTTCAAGCAATACATCGCCAGTATCGCCGTCTCCCCCGATGGGCGACTGGCCGTGGCGACCGCCCCGCGCGGCAATCTGATCACGCTCTGGAATCTCGCGACAGGAGAGCTGGACACAACCCTGGACTTCGCCGACTGTGCAGGCGTGCTGGCCGTGCCGGCCACGCAGCGGACGCCGGCAGGCTTCGTGGTCAGCAATGGTCGCGGCGAGTGGCTGCTGATCGATGAGGAGGGGCTGCCGGCGCTTGGCCCGGTGCGGCTGGCGAATACCCACTGGGACAATCACCTGGCGCTGATGTAGCAAGCGGTAACCATGCCCCAAACGCGCATGTCTCAAGATGACAATGCCTCAGGAACGACAAGGCCTCGCAGGTAGCTGCCTGCGAGGCCTTGTCGTTGATAGATTGCCATGCTCTCACGAGCATCAGCACTCAAAAGCAGCCAGCTGCCTCAGAAGTGATAGGTCAGACTCCCGATGATGCTGCGAGACTCTCCGTAATAGCACCAATAACTGCAACTGGCGACATACTCCTTGTCGGTGAGATTGCTGACATTGACCTGCGCACTCAACTCGCGAGTGAAGTCATAGCCAACCATCGCATCGAACAGCAGATAGTCGGACACGGTGGCATCGCCATCCACTGATTCGCCGACATAACGGGCACCCGCCCCCAAACGCAGCCCCTCCAGGGCACCACGCTCGAAGGCGTAATCCAGCCAGCTGGAGGCCTGATGGCGCGGTATCAGCGGGGCACGCACATCGTTTTCCAAGCGTGCATCGGTATAAGTATACGCTGAAGTCAGTTTGAGATGGTCCGTCAGATAACCGACCATCTCCAGCTCGAAGCCACGCGACTGGCGTTCCCCTTCCTGAACCTGAAAACCTCCGGTGGTGACAAGAGTATTGTCCTCGGTGAGTTCAAAGACGGCAGCCGTAAGATACCCATCCCAGCCCGCAGGCTGGTACTTGGCGCCCAGCTCCCACTGACGACCTTCGCGAGGCTCATAGAGCGAACCGCGATCATCGGTCGCGCTGATCGGCTCGAAGGATTCGGTATAGCTCAGATAAGGGTTGAGGCCGAAGTCACTCAGGTACATCACCCCGCCCGACCAGCTGATCTCGTCATCATCGGAGCGCTCACGAGACCCCGTCGTCTGATTGACGTTCTCGGTCTCGGCCTGGTCGTAGCGCACCCCCGCCAGCAGTACCCACTTGTCGTCGATGCGCAGCTGATCCTGCACGTAGAGACCGATCTGCTCCTTGTCGATATCGCGCCGCGTGATCTGTTCATCGCTCAATGCGGTGTAATTGCCGTATTGCGGATCAAACAGATCGATCGGGTCGCCGAAGGCATAGTCATCCGCTTCCTTGCCCGACAGGCTCAGATTCTGATAATCCACACCCAGCAGCAAGGTGTTCTCGGTGCGCTCGCCATACCATTTGCCGATGGCCCGGTTGTCGACGGTATAGCTGTCGATGGTGCCCTCGCGGTACAGAAGCCCCCGCTGACCTTCGCGCGCCGAGGACTGATAGAGGATGTAGCTGCTGATCAGGTCGAGATCCAGCTGGCTATAGCGGAAATCCTGCTCCAGCGCCCAGGTGTCGTTCACTTGATGGCGCAACTCATAGCCCAGGGATGTCTGGGTACGCTCATCCTTGTCATACCCCGGCTCACTGTAATTGGTCTGCGGGTCCACCTTGCCGAACGGCGTATCATCATTGGTGCCATAGGCCAGCTTGAAAGCGTTGGTAGGTACACCATCATCCTTCTGGAGGCTGGCGAGTAGCGTCAGCTGGGTCGCATCCGAAATGTCCCAGGTCAGGCTCGGTGCGAAGTAGTAGCGCTCGTTCTCGGTATGATCCAGATCCCCATCACGTTCGCGATACAGCCCTACCAGACGATAGCGCACATCCCCATACTCGCTCAGATAACCACTAGTATCGAGCCCCGTCTGGCGAAGACCGCGATTGCCGATCTGCAGCTGCAGTTCCGTCTGGGGCTCATCGGTCGGACGCTTGCTGATGGCATTGATCAGACCGCCAGGAGGCGCCTCCCCATAGAGGATGGAGGAAGGCCCCTTGAACAGATCGACCCGCTCCAAGCCCCAGGTCTCCGGCAACCACTGATAGAACCCTTCACGGTAGATGCGCAGGCCATCCTGATAGGTGGATTGATCAAAGCCACGCACCTTGAACCAGTCGGTATTGTTATCGGATCCATAATGGCCAGACAGGACGCCGGCACGGTAGCGGAAGGTTTCATCGAGCTGCTGGACGTTACGCGTGTCGAGCTCTTCGCGATTGACCGTCGTGACCGGACGGGGCGTCTCCACCAGCGGCGCATCGACTTTCAGTGCCGTTCCGACCACGACCATGGTGTCATCGGTCTCGGCGGCCAGCACGATGGCGGACTGTGACAGGAGCCATGCCGCGATGCAGAGCCGTATGGTGTGAGACAGTGGGGCTTGTGACAGAACGGCATATGAATAAGGTGCAGGTGCCGGCCGGGCAGCTGCCTGTCGAGATGATAGGTATCTTGGCATGTCGTGTTCCCTTGTAACGATCGTTGTATGGTCAATCTCCCCTTCCGTCTCGTGGCGTCTCTCACTGGCACGCTCATATCCAATGCGGAATGGAATTAGGATGATTCGTATTCAAAAAATGTAATTTGCGGTGACACACCGTTCTGCATGCACCTGCATGCAATCCCGAGAATGGCGCGTCTTACCGACTGCAACACCCCGAAGGGCGATTCACTCTGCAGCCGGACATCATCCCTGACGCATCACATGAGACCGTCTCCTAGGCTCACGTCTTGGCGTTGCGACTTCTTGCGTCTGCTACCTGCATCGCGTCTTCCATCTTCGTCCACGTTCTTCTGCCCAGCGCTCAGACGATGCCCAGCCCGTGGGACGTCTTGCAGGGCATCGGCAGGTATGCGCTTTCGTCTTCTCGGTCACGCTTCATCCAGGCGCGCCACAGCGTCCCGACTGATACGATCACGCTGGGCGCCCGACAACTCCTGCAACTTGCCGGCGCGCATCTCGAACAATCTATCCGCTTGCCCGAAATAATGATCATCGTGACTGATGGCGAAGACCGTCTTGCCCATCTCGCGCAGACGCGGCAGCAGATCACGATAGAAGATGCGGCGGAATTGCGGGTCCTGATCTGCCGCCCATTCATCCAACAACACGATGTCGCGACGCTCTGCCACTGCCATCAACAGCGCAAGTCGCTTGCGCTGCCCTTGAGACAGCTCGGTATTGATCACACGGTTTTCCTCAAGCACCAGCTTCTCGCGCATCTGCAGGTAGTCGACCCACTGCGCGATCAATGCCGGGTCTGCCGGCCCACCGGTCGGACCCAGCAGGCGATCGAACTGATGGAAATCAGTGAAGACCGCCGAGAACTGCTGACGCCAGGCTTCCCGCTCGTCTTCGCCTATCGGCTGCCCGTCCCGCAAGAGCGTGCCTGAGATTGGCCGATAGAGGCCGGTCAGAAGCTTGGCCAGGGTCGACTTGCCACTGCCATTGCCACCGATCAGGAAGACCAGCTCTCCGCGCCTGAGGGTAAGATCCAGCGGACCGACGCAGAAGGCCTGCATGTCATTGTGCGCAATGTCCTGTCCCGTGTTCTCTCGGCCGGCGTAGCGAAAGCAGACACCCTGTAGACTCAGGGTCTGCCAGTCAGACTCGGCCGAAGTGCCTGCGGCTGAATCATGTCCTCGCGGCTCGGGATGCCGAGGAGACGCGAAATCGGCGTTGACCGGTGCCAATGCCAACTTGCGCAGCTTGGCAAAGGCCACATCAGCCCCCAGCAAGGTGGGCAATGCCCCCACGGCCTGGATCAAGGGCGTGCGCAGAAACAGCAGAGTCAGGGAAAAGGTCGCGGCGACTTCACCACTGGCCCATCCCAGGCCATTGGCCAGATAGAAGACAATACCGATGGCGCCCAGCATCATGATGTTGGAAAAGTTGACGGCGCTCAGGTGGTAGGTGTCCGCGCGCACGACATGATGGCGATACTCACAGGCATTGACACTGTAGCTGGTGTCGAAATAGTCACGCGCACGTGGACGATTGAGCGCCAGCTCCTTGCGCCCGTCGATGACAGCCTCATAGTCGGCATAAAGGCGACTCTCCGCTTCACGCACCTCGGCCAGGTGGCGATAGACTCGCGTGACCATCCAGCTGCCCCCCATAATGGTCAAGGTCACCCAGATGGCGGTGATCAACATCATGCCGAGAGACAACCAGCCAAGATAGAACACGGCTCCCAGGGTCAGCACGATGCCTTGTACCAGTTCTGGCAGGCGCACGAACGCCAGGGTGATGTTGCGGATGTCACTCGAAAGACTCGCCAGCAGGTTGGCGCTGCCGAGCTGCTCGAGCCGCTCGATATCAGTATCGAGGATCTGCTTGACCAAACGCCCGCGCAGTCCATGCACGAAATGATGCCCCAGCGTCGTCAATGCCAACTGTGCCCCCAGCGTGATCGCAAGCAACAGCAGAATCAGCCCAAGAAACTCCGGAAGCACCCCGACATGGGCCGCAAGCCCCTCGTCCAGGGGGACGGTGGCAGAATGCGCGATGAGTCGCTGGTTGATATAGGCAATGACACCGATGCCTAGCCCTGCACTGACAAGGCTCAGAAAGATCACACCAAGAAAGGACCAGCGATATTGGGCAAGAACCACTTTCAGTAACGTCACACCTGCTCCCGGACATCATGGCAATCAGACCGCCACCAAAAGGCGGCGACGCAGGTCATGTGACTGCGCCGAAAGAGGATCTTACGGCGCGCATACTTTAATGCAAGAAATAATGAGAAATATTATCACTACGGAATAACGACTATAGATGCCGTCGCGCGCCCCCCCCCTCTTCTTGCACCACTCCCCGATAGGAGCACCCCCGCTCATGGGCCACTCATGTGGCCGCAAGTCTCACCACAGCGTCATCTGACGATCCAGCAGGCGATCGAAATCATCGTCGACGAACGGCAGGATGCCATCGGCGACGGGCTTTAGCTGACGACTCAGGTAGTGCTCGACATCAATGGGCGAGCGCAGATATTCGACGGGTTCCGGGCCGGAGGTGGTCATCACATAGCGAACCCAGCCGCCACGCTGATAGCGTAACGGCAGGCCCCGCCGGCGGTTCTCGTCATCCGCCAGACGCGCCGCACGGACATGGGGTGGCACGTTGCGCTGATAGTCATCGAGCTTGCGCCGCAGTCGCTTGCGGTAGATCAAGGCCTCGACATCCGTGGTGTCCGCCGCGCCATGGGCATGGCGTTGCAGGTAATCCTGCACGTAGCCTTTCAGGTATTCCTGATAGGGGCTGCCTTCGAAGATGCGGCGATAGAGTCCCTGCTGGAAGGTCTTGGCCAGCGGCGTCCAGTCGGAGCGCACCGACTCCAGTCCCTTGAACACCAGTTCCGTCTGGCCGCTGCTGCCTGTCTGTTGCAGCCCGGCGTAGCGTTTCTTGCTGCCCTCTTCGGCCCCGCGAATGGTCGGCATCACGAAGCGCTGATAGTGGGTCTCGAACTGCAGCTCCAACGCGCTGTCGAGATCGAGACTGTCCTTGAGATGCCGTCGCCACCAGTCGGTGACATGCGCCGCCAGCTCACGGCCGATCCGGCTGGCCTCGGCTTCCTCATGCGCGGCGCCCAGCCACACGAAGGTGGAGTCGGTATCGCCATAGATGACGCGATAGCCCTGCGCCTCGATCAACTCCACCGTCTGCTGGATGATCTGATGGCCACGCCGCGTGATCGAGGACGCCAGCCGTGGATCGAAGAAACGACAGCCACGTGACCCCAGCACGCCGTAGAAGGCATTCATGATGATCTTGAGCGCCTGGGTCAGCGGGGCGTCACCCGCCGCGCGGGCGGCGTCACGTGCTTGCCAGATCTCGGCGACGATGCCCGGCAGACAGTGTCGATCACGCGAGAAGCGCGCGCCGAGAAAGCCGGGCACACCGGCCTCAGGGGCATCATCCGAGCCGTTCTCCGACCCACGCAGCCCTTCGATCAGGCCCAGCGGGTCGATCAGGAAAGTGCGGATGATGGAGGGATACAGACTCTTGAAATCCAGCACCAGCACCGAGTCATAAAGCCCGGGCTGGGAATCCATCACGAAGCCGCCGGGGCTGTCCTCCCCCACCACGTCTCCCAGATTGGGCGCGACCTTGCCCAGCCGATGCAATCTCGGCAGATACAGATGCGTGAAGGCCGCCACCGAACCACCGCTGCGATCTGCCTCGAGCCCCGTGGCAGCGGCCCGCGCGAGCAGAAACTCCATCAGTCGCGTCTTCGTGAAGATGCGCGTGACCAGCTCGCAATCCTTGAGGTTGTAGCGCGCAAGGGAAGGCTTGTCCTCGGCGAACATGCGCAGAATCTCGTCCAGCCGGCCATAGGGGTCATCGATGGCCTTGCCTTCCTGCAACAGCTCACGCGAGACATTTTCGAGGCTGAACGACTCGAAATGCCAGAAGGCTGACTTGAGCGCCTCGATGCCATCCACCACCCAACGCCCGGCGATCTCGGCAAAGAAGTGCTCGGCCTGGCGGGAATGAGAGCGCCACTGCATCACGCTGGCGTCACGCCCCAGTCGCAGTGGCAGACCTTCGGCCTCTGACAGCCGCACCAGCATGCGCAGATCGAACTGGATGACGTTCCAGCCGATGATGACATCCGGATCATGCCTTGCGACCCAGTCCAGCAGGCATTGCAGCAACTCACGCCGGCTATCGCGGTACTCCAGCGAGAAATCGCGGCTGACGTTCTCCTCGCCATTGGGGGGCCCCAGCATGTACACCTGACGCTGTCCGCAGCCCTCGAGCGCGATGGAATACAGATAGCCCCGCGCATCGGTCTCGATATCCAGCGATGCCCAGCGCAGCGGTGGCCGATAGCCCTCCAACGGTGTCAGGCGCGCATTCTTCACGCTGCCATCAGGCTGGCGCTCGCCGCGTGCCGTGACGCCTGCCGTGATGAAACGCTCCATCAGGTAGCGGTCCGTCGGACGAACATCCGCTTCATAGACGTCGACGCCAATCGCCTTCAAACGGCGCGCCAGCTGGCCCAGGGTGCGATATTCACGACAGTAGAGCCCCACCACCGGGCGATGGTGGAAGTCTTCCAGTGCCAGCGGTCGCAGCTCGGCGCCGGCCTCAAAGCTCACCAGTGTCTGAGCCAGTACCTGCTGTTCGGCGGGCAGGAAAGCGACGACTTCCTGGGGGGCACATTCGACACGTACGGCGCCTTCGTCGGTGCGAATCCAGAAGCTGATCACCACCCCCTCGGGCGTGTCCCGCCAATGACGTGTCAGCACGAAGCCATGAAGTTCAACAGGAGCGTGGCGGGAATCTTCGGATGCGGCCTCTGGCACTGCATTACCTTTACGTTGAATATACGAATGCCGGGCAGGATGAGAGCAAGACGCGTCTGCATCCTCATACGATAATATGAATTCTGTATCGTACAACATCCGGCGTGAAGCCTGAGCTTGACGACGGAAATACCGTGCCTTCCCGGCGACAGGATGGATGTCTGCGGCAAGGAATGCCTCTCCCGAGATAGCGGCACCCCACAAGGAGCCTGCGTCATGCAACGCTTTGAGATGATTCAAACCCTGCTGGGCCAGATGCTGGGCCAGATCGACGACATCATCTTGCTTGCAGATGATCAGCGCCATATCACCTACCTGAATGACAGCGCGGTGAAGGCATTCGGCTACCCGCGTGAAGCGTTGATCGGCAAGCAGGCACGTATGCTGTATGCCTCCAGCGATGAGTTCGAGCGCCAGGGGCAGAGGCGCTTTCGTGTCGATGCCCAGCCCGCCAAGGAAGGCCGGGTCATCCGCTACCGTCGCCAGGATGGCACCTACTTCTATGGTGAGACGCTCGGCGGCCCCATCAAGGACCCCACCAGCGACAACATCTTCATGTTCGGGCTGATCCGCGATGTCTCACGCCGTGTGACGGCGGAACATACTCTCCACAGCCTGCATGCCATCACCTCATCACGTGAACTCAACTTCAATGAGCGCATCGACGAGCTGCTGAAACTGGGCTGCGCCCATTTCGGCCTGCCGATCGGTATCTTCAGCCGCATCCAGGGCGGCGAATACGTCGTCCAGCGCGCCTGTCACCCGGAAGACCTGCTGGAACCGGGACTGAGCTTCTCGCTCAGCGATACCTATTGCGATCACGTCTACAAGGCCGACTGCGTCCAAGCCTTCCATCATGTGGCCAGCAGTGAGATCCGCAACCATCCCTGCTATGCCAACTTCAATCTGGAAGCCTACATCGGGGCACCGGTGATCGTGGATGGTGAACGCTACGGCACCTTCAACTTCTCAAGCCCTGACCCGGTGCCGCCCTTCACCGCTCAGGACATCGAGCTGGTACGTCTCATCGCCTTGTGGGCCGGCCACGAAGTCGCGCGTGCCAATGACATCAATGCCCTGAAGGAAGCGCATCAGGCGCTCGAGAAGATCGCGATCACCGACCCGCTGACCGGCCTCTACAATCGCCGTCATGCCCAGCAGGTACTGGATGACAGCATCGCGGCACTGGCCACCGCCGAGGTTGACCACCCCCTGTGCGTGGCACTGCTGGATTTCGACCATTTCAAGAAGATCAACGACAATCATGGCCATGACGCCGGTGATCTTGCCTTGCAACACTTGAGCGTGCTCGCCGAGGAGATTCTGCTGCCCGGCGACACCCTCGCCAGATGGGGTGGCGAGGAATTCTTGGCGATTCTGCCTGACTCGCTGCTCAGTGACTCGGCCACGCGCATCAACCTGCTGCGACAACGCATGAAGGACAGTGTCGTGGAATACGCTGGCCAACGTCTGCCCCTGTCACTGAGCATAGGTCTGACCTGCCTGGAACCCGATGACAGCGCCACCCGCGAGCAGTTGATCGCACGCGCCGATGAAGCCATGTACGCGGCCAAGGAAGAAGGACGCAACTGCCTCAGGATGCTGCAACGCAATGATGCGTGAATTGCTCCGTCCTGCCTGTCCTGATCAGGAGCGCCAAGCAGGACGGAGCCCGCTCACCAAAGCCCGCTCACCAAAGCCCTCTCACCGAAGCCCTCTCACCGAAGCCCTCGCGCCGAAGCCCTCGCGCCGAAGCCCTCGCGCCGAAGCCCTCGCGTCACGCCATCCCCCCTCTCGCACTCAGGTAGCGAACACGCTAAGGTCAGGCCCATCCCCTTCTGCCGAGCCACCCGACGTCGTCGTTGCCTATCCTCATGCCTTCACACGATTTCAGCGCTACGCCGCCCGATGCGTCCTATGCCTTCGGCCTTCCGGAAGACGGCGTGTTGTCTGACCAGCCCACCAGCATTGCGCCCTTGACCGCCACCCTTGCCTCACCTGCCCCCGCTGACCGTCATCAACTCGGCATCTTCCTGCTGCCGGGCTTCGCGATGGTAGCGCTGTTCTCGATGATCGAGCCGCTGCGCATCGCCAATCGACTGCGCGGAACACGCCTGTATCAGTGGACACTCGCAAGCCAGGATGGCGCGCCGGTCAAGGCCTCCAACGGCATGGTGCTGCCGGTGGATACCGCACGTGATGACCTCGCCGCAGTGGACACGCTGGTGGTGTGCACCAGCTTTGCCCCGGAAGCCTATCTGGAAGACCACACCTTACACTGGCTGCAGGAGCGCTCCCATAGCGGCTGCCAGCTCGGCGGCGTGGACACCGGCTGCTTCGTGCTGGCGCGCGCTGGCCTGCTCACCGGCAAGACGGTGACGCTGCACTGGGAAAGCCTGCCGGAATTCAGCCAGCGCTTCGATGAGGTGGACGCCGTGGAGTCACTGTATGAAATCAGTGACGATGGCTTCTTCTGCGCCGGCGGCAGCGCCCCGCTGGACATGAGCCTGGAGCTGATTCGGCGCCAGCATGGTCAGACGCTCTATCAGGCAGTACGCGAACAGCTGATTCTCGATCAGGGTCGCCTGCCGGCCAGCCGCCAGCGCGGCATCAGTCAGCAGACGGCCGATCTGGCTGACCCGCTGCTCAGGCGTGCGATCACGCGCATGGAGAACACCCTGGAGGCCCCGCTCAGCATCGAGGCACTCGCCGAGGAGCTCGACCTCTCATGGCGCCAGCTGGAACGCCGCTTCCAGCAAGGGCTCGGCTGCACGCCTCGCGCCTATCATGGGGAGCGTCGCCTGCTGCATGCACGCAGCCTGCTTCACGATACCCGCCATGGCGTCACTGATATCGCCCTGGCCTGCGGTTTCACCTCGCATTCGAGTTTCACCCGCGCCTTTCGCCGTCGCTTCGGGATTACCCCGACCCAGGCACGCCGCCAGCCACCGCGCCCCTTGGGATGATCCACACCCGTTATCCGCATCGCGATGTCGAATTGGGCACAGTCGGCGTCGAATTGGGCACAGTAGCGAGCGCCGTGGGCTGCCATTCTGTCGGGGAATCGCTCACCTGACAGAAGGAAGGACTCTCCATGGCGCTCCCGATCACACCCGATTACGACAGCTGGCCAATTGACGAGACTCTCGTGAAGGTCATTCACGAAGCACGCTATCTGAGCGTGACCTGGAGCGATGGCCGCGTCAGCCGTTTTCATAGTGTCTGGTTGCGCGAGAACGCCGCGGACGATACCACCGTCAATCCGGCGACGCGCGAACGCATTCTGGACCTCTCCCAGATTCCCGCCTGGCCGGAAATTTCCGAGGCCAGCATCGATGAGGATGGCGCACTCAGCGTACTGTTCACGCCAGAAGACCGCCGCCTGCGCTTCCACCCGGGCTTCCTGCGCGCCAATGACTATGACAACCAGGACGCGCTGCCGCCGGAATTGCCACCGCTGACGCTCTGGCACGGTGAGCAGCTGGAACAGCCGCCGACCATCGATGCCGCCCGCCTGGCCGAGGCCGATCATGGCAGCGCGCAGGAGGCGGAGATTCTGTATCCGACCCTGCACGAACTGCTCGGCAAGGGGCTGGTGCGCCTGCGCAACCTGCCGACGGAAGAAGGCGCCATCGAAAAGGTCGCCGAGCGCATCGGCTCGATCCGCACCACCAATTTCGGCCACCTCTTCAATGTCCGCGCGATCCAGAACCCGGATTCCAACGCCTATACCTCCATCGCCTTGCCGCCGCATGTGGACCTGCCGACCCGGGAATATCAGCCGGGCCTGCAGTGCCTCTATTGTCTCGAGAACACCGTGGAAGGCGGCATGGCGGTGATGATGGATGGCTTCGCCATCGCGGCGGCGCTAAAGGAAGAACACCCCGAGGCCTACGAGACACTCACCACGGTGCACTGGCGCTACGCCAATACCTCGCGCAATACCGATCATGTCTGGTACTCGCCGATGATCGTGCTGGGTCAGGCAGGAGAACTGCTGGAGGTACGGATCGCCGACTTCCTGCGCGGGCCGATGATGGCGCCGTTCGAGCAGACCGAGACCGCCTATGAGGCACTGATGACGCTACAGCGCATGTTGCGTGAGCCGCGCTTCGCCATGCGCTTCACCTATGCCCCCGGCGACATGGTCATCTTCGACAATCGCCGCCTGCTGCACGCCCGCGATGCCTTCGAGGGCGACAGCGGCAGCCGCTGGTTGCAAGGCTGCTACCTGGAACGTGACGAGGTGCGCTCTCGCTATCGCATGCTCAAGCGTGCCGAACGCGCCGAGCGGGTCGAGGAAGCTACCCAGACGGCGTGATTCGGCACGGCATGCCTCTGCTCGCGAATTGGCTCACACATCAGCTCACGCCGATGGCCGGCATGAGAATGAGAACGTGTGGGGGAATCAGGGCGTGCGTGGCGTGATGACGAGCGTGAAGCCGGGGTCCTGCGGGATCAGGGGCGGCAGACAACGCACCTCATGACCAGGCAACTGGCGGGCAAGACATCGGGTCAGCGTCGCAGGTTCACAGGCGCTGACCCATGCCGGCCTATCAGGCTTCTCGCCCCGCCAGTGGACGGCATGCATGCCCCATTCCGGCTCCAGCATGTGACGTGACAGGGTCTGCCAGGCCAGTTGATGGCGACCGCTGCCCGACACGATGCGCGTGGACAACGGCAGACGTTCGACATCACAGGCATCGATCACGATTCGCAGGCGTGGATGACGAAGAATCACCTCGACGAGTCTCGCGAGTTGCTCGCCCTGCTGCCAGTTGGCACTGATGCGACAGCTGATCGCCACGCAGGATGCCGGCGTCTCTGCCAGCACATCGAGAATGTCGCCGTGCACCACCTCTTCAAGCTGAGGCCGGCTCTGGCATCGTACGCCTGTCAGGCAGGTCATGTTGTTTGCGGCTGGCCGTGTACGTCACTTCCGATGCCTGATGCTGGCCCTGGCCTCAATGTTGATGCTCTGCATCATGTGATGAGTGAGGATGATCCTCAGCCCGGCCACTGTCCTTCGGCTCATGATTCTCTTTCGGCTCATGACTGCCCTCCGGCTCATGGCTGTCTTGTAAATCAGCAGGCCCATCAGCTTCCCTAGCGTGATGTGGTTGGCGGGTGTCATCGTCATGATGCGATGACGGTGATTGTGCAGTCTCGCCTCCGCCATGTTGATGACCATCACTTGCTGCCACAAGAGCCGTATAACGAGCAGCACTCATGTCCGGTAGCTCTTGCATGAAAGCGACCATCTGCCAGATATATTCATCCTGCATGCTCTTGCCCCATGCCGGCATTCCGCTGGCTTTTATCCCATGCTTGATGACCCAGAAGCGCTCTTCAGGCTCACCATGCATATCCGAAGATACAAAATTCGGTGGACTGGGGTAAAGCCCCTTGCTGAGCTCTGTCTCTTGCATGCCTGGCGCGAGATGGCAGGAGGCACACATCGATGCATAATTGCCGGCCCCCGCCACTTTCATGGCTTCATCATCGAGGGGTGGCGCGGCGATATCACTCGCGTGGCTTTCGATCGAACGTTCACGCGCCGTTTCAAGAATTCCATGGACCCATGACCCATGCGGATCATCTGCCGCGACACTGACGACGCCGGAGTAAATGACTCCGGCCCCTGCTGCCAGCAGCACCATGAATGCCAGACACATCCCCAACAATAATTTCTTCATGTCGCCCCCCTTTTAGACGGCAAGAATAGTCAATGACAAGGCTGTCAACCAAAGCGAAAAAAAAGGCCGACGAATGCCGGCCATCAACACGATCCAGAGTGACGTCTTATTTACAACACAACATCAATGAATAATTTTCAAATATCGCTCAGCAATTTACATTAAACCTATCATTGATCATCTTTCGCCATAACCACCTCTTATTCAAAAGCAACATTTAGAGAATAGCTACGCCCATTTTCGTCAGCCGAACCACTTATTGAATTTCCTGCGACCTCCAATTGGTAATAGCCTTCTTGGACATCCTGCTCCAGTGAAAAATGCCCATTATCATCAGAGGCTGTCGCGACGACATTTCCTTGTGGGTCTCGTAGCACAGCAGTCATCAGGTTGTTCTTACTCGAATCAGCTGCAAAATGTCGACTGCTGATCTTTAGAACTGCATCATGTTCAACGGCTATTTGGAAACGCAATGGCTTTCCAGCCACAAGTCCATATGTTTCTGAAACTCCAGCCGAAAGAGTCGGAAGACGGCTATGCTCATCATTGGCCTGCGTCACAGCGGTAAAAAAAGTCATGGTAGCAGCAAGTAACAGCGTTGATGTTTTCATGAAAATCATCTCTTTATGGGTTCACTTATCATCATGGCAACACAACCTGAAAACATCCTGAAAATGGAATAGATCATCATCACATTGTACTAAACCATAAGACATAGTCTCCCAATCAAAAGGCCATTCTGCATATTCATGTAAAACATGATCACGCAACTACACCACCGCTATTCAATTGAAAAATGTCACTGCCATCCTGACTCCTCTAGAACATCATGCGCACACCGACCACGACAGCCGTATCCTCCACATCCTCACCTTCTTCACGCTGCATATCGGCGGTTTCGCCATACTCTCTCTGCCAGTACATGCCGACGTAAGGCGCTACCCGCCGAGTTATCTCATAGCGTGCACGCAAGCCGATTCGTACTGAGTTGAGGCCCGCCCCAATCCCCTGCTGCCTGGACTCATTGGCAGCGAACACCATTTCACTACGTGGCTGTAGATACCAGCGCTGGGTCAGGCGCACATCATGTTCAAGCTCCAGGCTGGCAGTCACGATACCTTCCTCTCGGTACTGCACTGCGGCATCCGTCTCGATCCGGTAGGGGGCGGTCCCCTGAAAGCCGAAGACCCCATATACGCCTTCATCATGATCATCGTTGAACACACCACCCTGATAGCCAGCTCCAACCTGGAACTCCCAGAAATCGGCAACCAGGCGACTGTAGAGAAGCTCAAGGGATTCAAACTCGGCTTCTTCACCATCGCCTTGGACATTCTCCCCTTCTGACTTGAGATAGACGCGATGGGTATCTCCGCCATACCAGGCCTGAAAATCCCACACCAGGGAGTCCTCTCCCTTGTCCGGAAGGCTATATTCCAGGCGATCGAAAACTGCGCTCCACTGGAGATGTTCGGCCATGGGCGATGGCCATGACGCCGGGGCATCATATCCATCCTGGGCAAATGCCTGGGAGGCACCAGCACTGGAGAATAGACATACCGTCACGCAGGCAAGACGAAATGAATGCTGACTGATTGACATGATGACTCCTCAGGAAACCTTTACGACACGGAACATACCTGCATCCATGTGGTACAGAAGATGACAATGGAAAGCCCAGCTACCTTCTGCATCGGCAGTGATCAACGCTGAGACGCGCTCACCGGGTTTGACATTCAAGGTGTGCTTGCGAGGGATCAGGTCACCGTGGCCATTCTCGAGCTCCATCCACATCCCATGTAAATGAATGGGATGCTCCATCATGGTGTCATTGATCAAGATGAGACGGAGGCGCTCATCTTTATGAAAATGAATAGGGCCATTGACTTCACTGAACTTCTTGCCATCGAAGGACCACATATAACGTTCCATATTGCCGGTCAGATGCAACTCCATCTCGCGCATGGGCCCACGTCTGTCCGGCCATGGTGAATAGGCCTTGAGATCCTGATAGACCAGTACACGACGCAGCGACTGGTCCAGACCGATTCCTGCCTGGTCATAACGAGCCCCTTGCTGAGCAGCACCCGCCATCAGCATGCCGCCCTGGGCTGCATCGGCTTGCAGGCCAGTCATCTTCGAATGGTCCATACCTGCCATCTGCGAATGGTCCATGCCCGCCATCTGCGAATGGTCCATGCCTGCCATCTTCGAATGGTCCATACCTGCCATCTTCGAATGGTCCATGCCCGCCATCTGCGAATGGTCCATGCCCGCCATCTGCGAATGGTCCATGCCCGCCATCTGCGAATGATCCATGCCCGCCATCTGCGAATGATCCATGCCCGCCATCTGCGAATGATCCATGCCTGCCATCTGCGAATGGTCCATTCCAGCATGAGCGCCCATGGCCTCCATCCCGCGATCAGCGATCTGCCGTCGTTCAGGTACGGGCGCCTCCATTCCGGGGCGGGGTGCCAACGTGGCTCGCGCGTAGCCACTGCGGTCCATGGCTTCGGCGAAGATGGTGTACGCCTTGTCATCTTCCGGTGTTACCAGCACATCGTAGGCTTCCGCCACGGCAATACGGAACTCATCCACTTCAACCGGTTGCACTGGCTGACCATCTGCCGCCACCACGGTCATCTTCAAGCCGGGAATGCGTAAATCGAAGTAGCTCATTGCCGAGCCATTGACGACACGCAGACGCACTGTTTCCCCACGCTTGAATAGCGCGCTCCAGTTTTCTTCTGGTGAATGACCATTGAGAAGATATGTATAGGTACTGCCGGTGACATCGGCAATATCCCGTGAGCTCATGCGCATCTCTGCCCACATGCTGCGCGACTCGATCGTGTCCACCCAACCACCCCGTCGTACATCCGCAAAGAAATCAGCGACGGTGCGCTCCTGGTAGTTATAGTAGCCTTCCATGGTCTTGAGATTGCGAAATACGGACTTGGGGTCTTCGAATGTCCAGTCAGTCAGCAGCAGGACATGCTCACGATCATAGGTGAAGGCTTCGGGTGTTGCGGAGTCGATGATCAATGGTCCTGCGTGGCCTTCCTGCTCCTGGAGGCCTGAATGACTGTGATACCAGTAGGTACCGCTCTGAGTGACAGGAAACCGGTAGGTAAAGGTTTCGCCCGGTGCTATCCCTGCGAAGCTGATACCCGGCACGCCGTCCATTTCCGGAGGAAGTATGATGCCATGCCAGTGAATGGAGGTTGGCTCATCGAGCAGGTTTGTCACCTTGATGACAGCATCCTGCCCCTCCTTCAAGCGCACCATGGGCCCGGGACTACTGCCATTGATGCTGATAGGACGAGCGAATTGCCCGGCAATGTCGATGTCTTCACGTCGAATGACAAGAGAGATCTCGGGCCCATGCTCAACCCCTTGGGAGTAACCTGATGTGCGCCCCCAGGGGTTGGCCCAGGCGGGTGCCACGCCTGACACCATTGCGCCCAGCCCCAGGGCAGAACCTCCCTTGAGCAACTGACGACGTGATACAGAAAATTCAGACGGTTTTGGTGCCATGGCCGTTGCTGCTCCCGAGTCATGAATGAAGAGTCATGACATGGATGAAGCCACGGCAAGCTGAAACGAACCTGAATGGAGTGCCTATTTGCGTGTGGGCAGATGCACCTCGGCTCTCAATCCCCCTGCGCCGGCTGTTGAGTAGCTCACGCAACCAGCGTAATGCTTGACGAGATGGGCAAGAATGGAGAGCCCCAACCCATAACCCGGGTGAGTTTCGTCCTGACGCCACCCACGCTCGCCAAGATGGGCCAACTGTGCCTGCGGCACCCCCGGACCATCATCCTCGACGCAGAGCACGATCTGGTCACTCTCTATCGTCAATCGGCATTGCACCTGATTGACAGACCACTTGCCCGCATTATCCAGCAATATGCCGAGCATTTCGGTGAAATCCTGTGTCTCGACATTCACCCAGCTATCCGCATGCTCATTAGATACGCCCAGACACTCCAGCAAGAAGGTACGCTGCGGATAGATCCCCTGGAACATCTCGATCAAGCGCTGGGCCTCTTCAGCCGGGCGTGTTGTCTGACCGGCGCGCGGGCCAGCAATGCGGGCTCGCCTGAGTTCTGTCTCCAGCTGGGAATGAATCGTCTCTACACGTTGCAGCATCTTGCCACGACGTACCTCATTGATCGGTCGCTTGCCACGCAGCACCTGTGTCAGTGCCGCCAGAGGTGTCTTGAGCGCATGGGACAGATTCGCCACAGACTCTCGTGAACGAGTCAACCTAAGATCAAACTCATCCAGCAAGGTGTTGAGCTGTGATACCAGCGCATCAAGCTCGGAAGGGGCCTCAAGCACAATCCGCTTTCGATACCCGGACTGAAGTTCACTCAATTGATGGCGCAGGACACTCAACGGCTTGAGCCCCCGCCTTACCGCCAGCAGATTGAGTGATATCAGAATCCCCCACAACAGGATGGCGCTGGCGGCGATCCACCAATGAACTCGGGTCAAGCCCTGCTCCACTGGCGAGAAATTCTCGGCAATCAACAATTGCACCGCGTCCCCGCGGTTATCGAAGACGTGCCGATAGACCAACAGTGGCTGTTGCTGAAACTGATGCATGAATAACGCATCCCCCTTGCCCTCAAGCAAAGGGAGCATCTGCGTCGGCAAGGCAGGCAACGAGGTACTGACCTTCTCCCCGACTCGCAACACATAGAAATGATGAAAGCTCAGAGATTCCTCACGGGCCGCTGCCATGAGCTGGGCAACAGGCCGCTCATCCTTCTTGAGCAAGGTGACGATATGCGATGCCTCATCCTTGAGACGCTCCCCAAGAAAGTCCTTCGCCAGCTCGTGGAGAAAGAAGCCATGCAGATACCAGGCAAACAACACCACCGCGAGGGATGCACCTCCCAGGCGGGTCAGCAGGCGAAAACGAAGGCTACGACGATCGATGTGAAACAAGCAGATACCCCTGTCCGCGGCGGGTCTGTATCAAGTCCTTGCCCAGGCGGCGGCGAAGGCGAGCGATATAGACTTCTACCAGATTGGGCGCCGCGGCGTCCTGCTCCAGGGCATATAGCTGATCCAGCAACTGTGTCTTGGAGTGCACTCTGTCTGGATGATGCATGAGGTACCGTAACAGGCGAAATTCGGTGGCCGTCAAGCTCGCCCACTGCTCTCCATCACAGCACACACGCTGCGCCTCTTCATCCAGCTGAATTCCGCTCACCTGAAGATACCCATGACTTGCCCCTTGACGACGCCGAAGCAGCGCATGAAGACGTGCCAGCAACTCTGCTTCATGAAATGGCTTGGTCAGGTAATCATCTGCCCCGCTGCGCAAACCGACGACCTTGTCTTCCCACGTGTCACGGGCCGTGAGAATCAGTATCGGAATATCCACCTGACCTTGACGCCAGCGCTTGAGCAAATCCAACCCGGAGCCGTCCGGTAGTCCCAGATCCAGAATGGCCAGCGCGTACTGCTCGGTTGCCATGAAGGCTTGCGCATCATTCAAATTGGAGGAGACATCCAGTCGATAACCATTGTCCTCAAGCAGCTCGGCCAGGCTTTCCGCCAGCAGGTCATCATCTTCAAGCAACAACAGCTTCATGCCAGCTTTCTCCTGATCCACAAAACACCCACTGAACACTGCGGCATATGGCTAAACCAACATGCCATGGTAAGCCTCACCATCCTATAGGGGAAAGCTGATCTCTAGCTGAAAAGACAGCAACATGCAATTTCACCAACACGCGAAGCCGCTCGAATCTCCTAGGCGCTATCCAGCCACGCACGCTTGGCTGGATAGCGCCTCTTGGTCACGGTAGCCTTGCACGCCTGTCAGGCAGGACATGCATCATGTCGGCTGCCTGAGCCCCTATTCTCTCTCTATTGGCTAATTGCACAGGATGCCCGCAATGCTCGCCAGTCCCGCCGATATTCCCTACCTCGCAAGCCTGCTTGAGGGCCTCGCGCAGTATTTCCCGCTCTCGCTGCCTATCGTCTGCGCGTTGTTGCTGCTTGCCCTGCTGACGTCAGCCATGTCTGCAGCTGTCGGGGTCGGCGGTGGCACCCTGCTGATCATGTTCATGGCGCAGTTGATGCCTGCCGTTGCCTTGATTCCGGTGCATGGCATGGTGCAGCTGGGCTCCAATGGCGGCCGCATGGCGATGACGTGGCGCCATATCGACATGCGCCGTCTGCTGGCCTTTCTGCCTGGTGTGGCGCTGGGTGCGCTGGTCGCGGCCTGGGTGTTGATCCGCTTGCCTGAAGGGGTGCTGGAGCTTTCCATTGCGCTGTTCGTGCTGTTCACCTGCTGGGGGCCGGCACTACCCAAGCGGGCTCTGAGCCGCACGGGCACCTTGATCGCCGGTGCCATCACCACCTTTCTTTCAAGTCTGATCGGTGCCAGCGGCCCACTGGTGGCGAGCTTCATCAAGCAAGGCGGCGGCGAGCGTCATACCAAGGTGGCGACTTTCGCGGCCTGCATGGTCGCGCAACACCTGACCAAGGCGTTCATCTTCGGCATGGCAGGGTTTCTCTTCCAGAAGTGGTTGCCCCTGATCGTGCTGATGATCGGCGCGGGCCTGATCGGCACCCGCCTCGGACTGCGCTTTTTGGATCGCGTCTCCAACCGGCACTTCGATGGCCTGTTCAAATGGGCGCTATCATTGCTGGCGCTCAGGCTTGCCTGGCTGGGTAGCGCTTCTCTGATCAGTCACTGATCCGCCGTCAGCCATGCCCTGATCCGCTTCTCACTCTGGCGGTCGCGCTGATGATCACAGTTTGTATCCCTGTCCTCTCGACAGGGATGCCCTGGGTATCACACTCAGCTGGCCTTGTTACCTGCCTCGTCCATCATGACGGCGTCAACATTACCTACCATCAAAAGCGCCCCGCTCAGGCATCAGGCTGAGCGGGGCGCTGCTTGTCATGCGTCAACTACAGAGCAGACATCAGAACGGATATTGGCGGGGCTCGACCTGCAGGCTGACCCACTGATCGGTGGTGAATTCCTCAAGCACCCAGTCGCCATTGAAGCGCCCAAGGCCGGAGTTCTTCTCGCCACCGAAGGGCGCGCGCGGGTCGTCGTTCACCGGCATGTCATTGACGTGCACCATGCCAGCCTCGACCTGGCGCGCGAAGCGCTCGCCACGCGCGATATCTGCGGTGAAGACAGATGCCGAGAGGCCATATTCGGTGCCATTGGCAAGCTCCAGCGCGTGAGCTTCGTCACGGGCCTTCTGGATGCCGACCAGCGGACCGAAGATCTCGTTGCGCGCCAGACTCATGTCATTGGTGACCTCGGTGAACACATGCGGCGGCACCAGCTGACCCTGCGTCTCGCCCTCAAGCATCACCTGGGCGCCCTCGCCCTTGGCCGTCTCGATCATCTCGAGCAGACCATCACGCTGCTTGGCATTGATGATCGGCCCGATGACGGTATCGTCCTGTGCGGGATCGCCGACCTTGAGTGCGCGGGCACGCGCCACGAAGCGATCGACGAAGGCGTCATGGACCGACTCATCGACGATGATGCGGTTGATGGCCATGCAGATCTGCCCCTGATGGAGGAACTTGCCGACCAGAGCGGCGTCCACCGCCTGCTCGATATCCGCATCATCGAGCACCACGAAGGGGCTGTTGCCACCCAGTTCCAAGGCAACGTGCTTGAGGTGATCACCACCGACGGCGCGCTTGCCGATGCCCTTTCCCACCTGGGTGGAACCGGTGAAGGAGATCAGCCTCGGCACTTCGTGATCCACGAAGGCATCGCCAATCTCGCTGCCGGAACCGACCACCACGCTCAAGACGCCGGCAGGCAGGCCCGCCTCCTCGAACAATCTGGCCAGCAGCAGGCCACCCGTCAGCGGCGTGTCACTCGCCGGCTTGATGACGACGCTGTTGCCGAGTGCCAATGCCGGTGCCAGGGAACGCTGGGTCAGATGCAGCGGGAAATTCCATGGGCTGATGATGCCGATGACACCCAGCGGCTTGCGGAAGACACGGCTCTCCTTGCCCGGCACCTGAGCCTCCATCGCCATCCCGGCCATGCGGTTGGCCATCGCGGCAGATTCCAGCGTGATCGCGCGAGCCGCGGCCAGCTCCGCCTGCGCCTTGATGCGGGTACTGCCGGACTCACGGATCAACCAGCCGAGCAGCTCCTCGCGTCGCTCGTCCATCAGCTCCACCGCCTTGTGCATCACACCCGCGCGCTCGCTTGCCGGCGTCTGGACCCAATCAGGCTGAACATCACGCGCCTTGCGATAGCTGGCGTCGAGATCCTCGGCGTTGGCCATGGAAATCGTGAGCAGCGAGCTCTGATCGAAGGGGTCCACCACCTCGAGCGTCTTGCCGGCTCGTCCGGCACGCCATTCACCGGCGAGAGGGAGCTGCTCCAGGTTCTGGTAATCGCGAGGCATGAGTCTCTCCGTGCTATGGGGTTACAGGAGACATGGCGATAGTGTGGCAAAACCCAACCACCGCAACTCAGCTATGCCAGAATGGCACCGCCAACTGAGAGCATCCCCCCTACCGAAACCGAATGAGAGTCAAAGGATGAGCCCTGAAGACCTGCAGAAACTGACGACCCGCCAGATGCCCTATGGCAAGTATGCCGGACGCCTGATTGCCGACCTGCCCGGGGATTATCTGGGCTGGTTTGCGCGCAAGGGGTTTCCGCAGGGCGAGATCGGTCGCCTGCTCGCGCTGATGCACGAGATTGATCACAACGGGTTGAATGCGTTGCTGGAGCCGCTGCGGCGGCGCTGAGGGACTGAGATGCTGAGGGAGTGAAATACAGAAGAGCTACGCAAGCCGCAGCGTCGCGGACAAGTCAGCGAGTGGGAATCACGACAGGCGGCCGCTGGCCTCCAGTTGATCGAACATGTCGTACAGCGTCGTCTCGAGGGGCCGGTAGATCAGACCCAGCTGCTCGCGGCTGCGGGTATTGTCGAAGACGAAGGGATGGCCCACGTTGCGCGCGACGACCTTGCGGGTCACGGCCTTGTTGGCCAGCGGACCCGCCAGCCACACCAGCCATTTGGGCAGCTGGCGAGTGGGAATCGCGTACTGCGGGCCGGCGTGACGGCGCAAGGCCCGCCCCAGTGCAATGAAGCTTGAGGAGTGGCCGGCGACCAGATGACGCCCATTGGCCGTGGGCAGAAATCCCGCCGCCAGATGCGCCTCGGCCACATCCCGCACATCCACCACACCCATGCCGTAATCCGGCGCGCCTATCCTGAGCGTGCCATCGCATAGCTGCGTCATCAGGCTGAAGGATTCGCCGCGCGTGTGATCGCTGATCGCGGGGCCGAGCACCAGCGAGGGGTTGATCACCACCAGCCGCCAGCGCGACTGCCGCTCGGCGATCTGCCAGGCGGCCTGTTCCGCCAGCGTCTTGGAATGGGAATAGGCCTGATGCTCAAGCGATGCCGTGGTGTTCCAGACACTCTCGTCGAAACAGCCGCGCGGGGTGTCTTGCGCATCGGCATTGTCGCTGTAGATGGCGGCACAGCTGCTGGTCAGCACCACTCGTTCGACACTGGCGTGACGATTGGCCTCTTCCAGCACGTTGCGCGTGCCCTCCACTGCCGGACGCACCAGATCGCGCTCAGGGTCCTCAACACTGACCACGAAGGGCGAGGCGGTATGAAAGACCACCCCACAGCCTGCCATCGCCTGAGCGTAGGAACCCGGTTTGAGCAGATCACTGGCGAAGACACGTAGCTCCCCCGGCAAGCGCTCGCCCAGCGCCATCAGCGCCGCCAGACGTTCGCTATTGCCGGGATCGCGCACGGCGGCATGCACCGTCAGGCCTTCTTCCAGCAAGCGACGAATCAGCTGCCCCGCCACATAGCCGGTCGCCCCGGTCACCAGTACCGGGCGCGATCGCTCCAGGCCTGCCAATGAAGCTTGCGTAGACGCATTGAGCGGCATGGACGACTCCCGGAATGCAGTAATTGGCGATCTGACGGCTCAGTGTGCGCGGCAATGGCGTCAGGCAGACAGCTTGACGAACCAGGTCCACAAGCCACCAAGAATCAGCGACTCGGCGGCAAAGCGGAACAGATGGCGCATCTCGATGCCATCCAGCATCAGCCCCATCAGACGGGCCGTCATGATACCGGCGATACCTGCCACCGCGAGCGTCACCAGCACCGGCAACACACCCAGGCCGATCGGCGGATACATCAACAGATACCCCACCGCGATGACCCAGCCCCAACGAATGCGCCGCGAGATCGCCGCGCCGGTCTCCTTCGGCACGGTCTGCGGCGTGTCGTTCGGGCCCTTGAAGCGGTTGACCAGCTCCGGCACTGCCGCCAGCAGTACCCCTGCTGTCAGCACGAAGCCGCCCAGAATCTGCAATACCATCATCATCGTGCCATCTTCCCTTGTCCGGTAATCAATGGCGCACATGCTACCAATACTGCCGGGCAAATGCCTGACTTAAGCCGCCGGCATCAGGTTGGCTCAGCCTCGTTCACAGCTGGCAGGTCGCTGGGCTCACGCCACAACGACATGAATGTAGCAATGCACATCAGAATCATCAGCAGCGAAAACGGCAGAGAAGCGATGAGCATTGCCTTCTGAATCGCCGCCAGGCCACCCGCCAGAAGCAATGAGCCCACCACCAGTGTAAGCAACACACCCCAGATGATGCGGTGACGGCGCTCGTTGGTTTCCTCTCCCCCGGCCATGATGGCGTTGAGCACCAGCACGCCCGAGTCCGCACTGGTCACCAGATACGTGATGATCAGGATCAAGGTGCCGCCGACAATGATATGGATCAAGGCGCCGGTATCCAGGTAATCCAGCGTCACGAACAACACGGTGGCGATATGATCGCGCACGGTTGCCAGAATCGTGCCTTGCGCCAATCCGCTGGTTTCCATGTGCAGACTGCTGCCACCCATGTAGCAGATCCATACGAAGCACATGAGGCCGGGAGCCACGACCGCCCCCAACACGAATTCACGAATCGTGCGACCACGTGAAATACGCGCAAGGAAGAGCCCGACGAATGGCGCAAAGGCTATGAACCAGGCACGCTGCAGAATGGTCCAGTCGACCTGCCACTGGCCTAACGCACTCGTCACCGGCCAGGTTTGGAAGCTGCGTTCCGGCAGGGTTCTCAAATAATCCCAGGTCGCGGAAACCAGCAGTTCACTGGCAAACAGACGACTGCCGAACCAGATAAAGACGGCCAGCAGGGCAAAGGACAGCAGCATGTTGAACTGGCTGAGCCAGTTGACGCCGCGCTTCACTCCGGTCACGGCGGACAGTGTCGATAGCCCCATTATCACGACGAGTGTCAGGATCAACGGCCAGGGGCGTGGAATACCGGCGGAGTCCAGCAATTCAGTGCCCGGCATCACGAAATCCAGCCCTGCCACCAGCTGACTGACACCGGCGCCCATGGTGGTGGCCACGCCCAAAGTGGTTGCGACCACGGCAATAATATCCACGGCGTGACCCAGGGGGCCATCCAGCAACCGCTTGCCGAAGATGGGCATCAAGGTACTGCGAATGGTCAACGGCAAGCCACGACGGTAGGCGAAATATCCCAGCGCCAGCGCCACAGAGGCATAGATTGCCCAGGCATGCAGCCCCCAGTGCAGGAAGGTATAGCTGACGGCACTTTCAATGGCCTGCTCGGACCCCGCCTGCACCTTGCCTGCCGCGATATCCGGATTGAAATTGAAGTGCGAGACAGGTTCCCCGATGGAGTAGAACAGCAGCCCGATGCCCATCCCGGCGCCGAACATCATCGAAAACCAGGCAAAACGCGAAAATTCAGGCACTTCATCATCACGTCCCAGTCGCTTGCGCCCCAACGGCGACACACACAGCACCGTGCAGAACACCAGATAGAAGGCGACGGCATATACGTAATAGAGATTGAAGTGCTCAAGCATGGTCTGATTGATCGTGGTCAACAGCGCTACGGCCCGATCAGGGAGGGCCACGGCAAATACCACGAGAAGAGTGATGATCAGTTTGCTGATCAGTGTCACCGGAATGTTGAGTCCTCGGTACAACCCCGTTTTCTGGCAAGTGATAGTGATACTGCTGTCATTCACATCGGACGACATGTCTTTACCTCACGTCAGTAGGCGCGCAGCCAGCCGTCCCTCACGCGCCATAGGCACTGGTACATGAAGGAAGCAGACAATGGCGGCACGATCATTTATTGGAATTATGGTGATCTGTGTCTCTACATCTGTGTCACTACGAAACGCGTCAGGAGATTGCGATCAGGCAGCTGCCCGACCGAACACCCCGGAGTATGAAAACAACCTCATTGCGGACGGCAGACTGCGGGCCAAGGAGTGTCATGGCGCTGCTTGATCAGCAGCGCCATCCTGAAATCATCAGTTCAACAAGGCTTCCTCGAACGGGAACTTGCTCAGGATCTCGAGGCCGTCTTCGCGCATCACGCACTGCTCCTCGAGCTTGACGCCTTCCCCGGCTTCGGGGTCGCCGATATAGCTCTCGACGCAGAGCACCATGCCCGGCTCGATCACGCCGTCGTAGCCTGAGACGGCAAAGTCGGCATGGTGATACAGGTAGGGATATTCGCCGGTCATGCCACAGCCATGGGCAGAGAGGTAATAGCGATTGGCATGGAAACGCTCGGGGATGTTCCAGGCCTTCTCGGAATATTCACGGAAGCTCATGCCGGGGCGCAGGATGTCGAGATTGTGCTGTACCTGCTCATGGGCGGTGCGATACAGCAGCTTCTGGGTCTCGGTCGGCTTGTCAGGGCCGACGTGGAAGGTGCGCGAGAAGTCGGAGTAATAGCCGTGGCAGCCGACGACGTCCGTATCCAGTGCCACCAGCTCGTTGGCGGCCAGTCGCTTGGTCGCGGTTTCCTGGAACCAGGGATAGGTGCGCGGGCCTGAGTTGAGCAGGCGAGTCTCACAGTAGTCGCCATTGTCAGCGATGATGGACTGATGCAGCACCGACCACAGCTCGTTCTCGGTGATGCCGGGGCGAATCGCTTCACGCAGACGTCCTACGCCGCGCTCGGTAGCACGCAGCGAGGCTACGACACACTTGAGCTCTTCGTCAGACTTGATGGCACGTGCACGTTCAAGCGGTGCCTGGGCATCGACGACGCGCGCGCCCAGACGATCAAAGGCGATGGCGGTCCCGGCATTCATGCGCTCCATGCCGATCACCGCTTTCAGGCCGCACAGCTCGGTAATGGTCGCCAGCATCTCGCGCGCCCATTGCTGTTCACGCTCAGCGATATCGTGACCTGCCGCAACAAAACTGGCAGTCATGGCCGGGCGCACTTCGTCGATGGTTTCCAGGCCATCGGCGAGATGCTCACAGCCCGTGAATTCGAACAGCACGCTGCGATGCTGGGTCAGCAGCAGGTAACGCGCCGGAGTATTGCGAGCGCTGAAGACCTGCATGTTGCGTGCGCCGCTGGCGTAGCGGATGTTGACCGGGTCCGAAATGATCAAGGCATCAACGCCCTGGGTGCTCATCTCTTCGCGCAGGCGATTCTGTCGATAACGACGCACGGCCACCAGGTCGATGCCTTCACTTTCAGGGGCATTGTCCTGAAGCTCCAGCGGGTGAAGGTCACTACGGTCGGCATGCCAATCAAGTTCATTCATGTTTGCTACCCAGTCAGGTCACGGAGTGTCATGCTGATAGCCCGTGGTCATCTACGGAATACCCTATGCATCACGATGACATCAGTGTGAACCTGATGATTCTAGCTGTGTATAGCCTCAATCCTGATCAATCTTGATAACCTGACGTCATCAATCATTGACCTATCAGCCAACGTTACCCTCCTCGTCTCGGAGCCCTGCATGAAGAGCTTTCGTCATCGCCTTCCGCCTCTCAACAGCCTGCTGACCTTCGAGGCAGCCGCGCGTCACGCCAACTTCACGCGTGCCGCCAGCGAATTGCATATCACCCAGGCTGCCGTCAGCCGTCAGATCGCCATCCTTGAGCATCACATCGATGCCAAGCTGTTTCATCGCCATGGCAGACGCGTCTCTCTGACCGCAGCAGGACAGCAGTTGAGCCAGCGCCTGGCGATCAGTTTCGACTTCATGATCGACGCGCTGGAAAGCGTCAGCCGCCCTTCTCCCAATGCCCGCCTGACACTGGCCGCCAACAGCGCCATCTCACACCTATGGCTGGGGCCGATGTTGAATCGACTTCGCGCCACCCAGCCGACGCTTGCCAGTGGCCTGCGCCTGATCACTGCAGATCATCATCGCGACATCCTCACCGAGGATGTGGATCTCGCCATCTGCTATGACATGGCGCCGCATCCGGATTGGCAATTGACCCCTCTGTTCACCGAGACGCTCTATCCGGTGGCGTCACCCGACTTCATCGCCGAGCTGCCACAAGGTGCCCGCGACTGCCGGGAGCTACCTCTGCTGGCGGCTCTGCCACTGCTCGACTACGAGCGCCTCGAACCCAACTGGATCAACTGGCCACGCTGGTTCAGCGGCATGGGCAAGCCGGGGTTGGCACTCAATGTGCAACGTCAATTCACCAGCTACCACCTGGTGCTGGATGCCGCATTGGCCGGGCAAGGCGTCGCGCTGGGCAGTCATCAGCAAGTCAGTGCATTGGTGGCACGGGGACAGCTTGTGCGGCTGGGGACACTGGAGTATTCCTCCGGTTGTGATTACTGGCTCGCGGCGCGTCTCGAGAGCCAGAACCCGCGCCAGGCAGCGTTGGCCAGCTGGCTGCATGAGCAGGTCTGAGATGGCCAGCACGAATACTGATGGCTGTCAGCCCAAGACGGAGGGCTGAAGATCGAGCGCTGATGGCCGAGAGCAGAGAGCAGACTTCCCATCTGCGGCACGCTGATCTATCATCGCACCATCGTCATTTCGACAAGTCTCGACATATGGACATATCAAATGAATGACTCCGACAGCCTGCCCGACCCGCAGGCCACGCTGGACACCTTCGCGGCGCTGTCCCAGGCCACGCGTCTGGACACGTTTCGCCTGCTGGTCCGCCATGAGCCACAAGGCCTGCCTGCCGGCGAGATCGCCCGTCGTCTCGAGGTGCCGCACAACACGCTCTCGACCCATCTGGGCGTATTGAGCCGCGCGGGGCTGATCCACTCTCAGCGCGAAGGCCGTTCGCTGATCTACCGCGCCAACCTCGAGCACATGCTCGCCACCGTGCAGTTTCTGGTACGCGACTGCTGCGCGGGCTCCTCGGTGGTCTGCGACCCACTGCTGGCCTCACTCACCGTGCCCGACTGCAGCGCCTCTTCCACCCCCTGTGCTTCTCAGGAGCCTGGCAACGATGACTGATTCCGTCCGTTCTACCGGCAAGATCACGATGTATCACAACCCGGCCTGCGGTACGTCACGCAATGTGCTGGCCATGCTCAAGGCCTCCGGCGAGACACCGGAGGTGATCGAGTATCTGGTCACCCCGCCGACACGCGAGACGCTGGAGTCACTGATTGCCGCCATGGGGGGCGGCCCGCGCCCGCTGCTGCGCCGCAAGGGCACGCCCTATGACGAGCTCAATCTGGATGACCCGGCTTTGAGCGATGCGGCGTTGATCGACGCCATGATGGCCCACCCGATCCTGATCAATCGCCCCATCGTGGTCACGCCGCAGGCCACGCGTCTGTGCCGCCCGTCGGAGGCGGTACTGGAGCTGCTGGACAACCCGGTCGCGCAATACACCAAGGAAGACGGCGACGTCGTCCACGCCCCCAGGTCCTGAATCATGAACGCACACACTCCCGACACGTCTCACCTGCCCACAGGCGACACCATGACCAATGAACTCATGACCGATGAGATGAAAGCGGCACTCGCCGATTTGCCCAATATCGATGCCGAGCACTGGCGACCGCTGGAGATCGATCGCCTGGTCGGACCGGATGCCCCGCGTCATGCACCGCGCATTCTGGTGCTGTACGGCTCCCTGCGTGAGCGTTCCTTCTCGCGCTTTGCCGCCGAGGAAGCGGCGCGCCTGCTGCGCGCCTTCGGTGCCGAGGTGCGCCTTTACTCGCCAGCTGGCCTGCCACTGCCGGATGACTGTGAGGCCGATCACCCCAAGGTGCAGGAGCTGCGCGAGCTGGCCCAGTGGTCCGAGGGCATGCTGTGGGCGAGCCCGGAGCGTCACGGCGCGATGACCTCGATCATGAAGGCGCAGATCGACTGGATTCCCCTGTCACTGGGCGGCGTGCGTCCCACCCAGGGCAAGACGCTGGCCATCCTGCAGGTCAGTGGTGGTAGCCAGAGCTTCAACAGCGTCAATCAGCTGCGCGTTCTGGGCCGCTGGATGCGCATGCTGACCATCCCCAACCAGTCATCCGTGCCCAAGGCCTTCAATGAATTCGACGAGCATGGCCGCATGCGCCTGTCGCCGCTCTATCTGCGCATCGTCGATGTCTGTGAAGAGCTGATGAAGTTCACCTGGATGAACCGCGACCGCAGCGCCTATCTGACCGAGCGCTACTCGGAGCGTGTCGAGAGCGCCGAAGAGGTCTCCCGTCGCGTCAATCAGAGCACGATCTGACGCAATCCGCGGTCGCGCACGCGGCTTCTCACTTACTCTTCACCCTCGACAAGGAGACGTCATGCTTGCCTTGGCAATCTTCGCCATCACGCTGGCACTGGTGATCTGGCAGCCACGTGGGCTGGGCATCGGCACCAGCGCCCTCGGCGGCGCCGTGGTCGCGCTGGCCTGCGGCGTAGTCAATCTGCCGGATGTGCTGGTGGTCTGGGATATCGTCTGGGACGCCACCTTCACCTTCGTGGCGCTGATCATCATCTCGCTGATCCTCGATGAGGCGGGCTTCTTCAGCTGGGCCGCACTGCATGTCGCGCGCTGGGGCGGCGGCAACGGACGCAAGCTGTTTCCGCTCATCGTGCTGCTGGGCGCGGTGATCGCGGCCTTCTTCGCCAATGATGGCGCGGCCCTGCTGCTCACGCCGATCGTGATCGCGATTCTGGTGCGCCTGGAGTTCTCGGCGGCGGCCTCACTGGCCTTCATCATCGCCACCGGCTTCGTGGCCGACTCCACCAGCCTGCCGCTGGTGATCTCGAATCTGGTCAACATCGTCAGCGCCAACTACTTCGACATCTCCTTCACGCATTACGCCGCCGTGATGGTGCCGGTCGATCTGATCGCGCTGGCCGCCACGTTGATCGTGCTGTGGCTGATGTTCCGCAAGGAGCTGCCCTCGCACTACGCGCTGGAGAAGCTCGAGGCACCGTCGAGCGCCATCAAGGACCGCCAGGTATTCCGCGCGGCCTTCCCGCTGCTGGGGGTGCTGCTGGTGTCCTACTTCGTGACCGCGCCGCTGGGCATTCCGCTCGCCGTCGTCACCGGCAGCGCCGCGCTGATTCTGCTGGCCATCGCCGGGCGCTGGCTGGGCAGCGGTGATGCCGTGATCGAACTCGGCCCGGTACTGCGCGGCGCGCCGTGGCAGATCGTGCTGTTCTCGGTGGGCATGTATCTGGTGGTCTACGGGCTGGGCAATGCCGGCCTGACCGATCACGCCAGCGACATCCTCGCCTGGCTTGCCAGTCAGGGCGAGCTGGTCGCCACCCTCGGCACCGGCGTGCTGGCCGCCGTCACCGCCTCGGTGATGAACAACATGCCGGCCACGCTGATCGGCGCGCTGGCCATCGACCACCTCACCACGCAGCAGGTCAGTGACGCGACGCGTGAGCTGATGGTCTACGCCAACGTGATCGGCAATGATCTGGGGCCCAAGTTCACCCCGATCGGCAGTCTCGCCACACTGCTGTGGCTGCATGTGCTCGATCAGAAAGGCCATCACATCAGCTGGGGGCAGTACATGAAGGTCGGCCTGGTGCTGACGCCGCCGGTGCTGATCGCCACCCTGCTCGGCCTGTGGGCCTGGCTGGGCGTGCTCAACGGCTGAGAATCCCGCCATCTCATGGCCAAGGGCGATGGCTCAGGCCGTCATGATATGAGCACTTGCACAAGAAAGCCCCGCCGAATCCCGGCGGGGCTTTTGCGTTGTGTGCGCCATTGACTGGCAGCGAGATGTCCGCCGTCAGGGCTGGCGGCGGCTGACGATGACCCCGCTGTCGGCCGCTTCTCCCTCGGCGGCGATCTCCGCGCGCATCCAGTCGCAGAATTGCTGCACATGTCTGGCGGGCTGCGGGTGATGGAACAGCCAATAGGCACGCTGGGGATTGGCGGCCATCTCGAACAGGCATTCCAGGGTGCCGTCCTCAAGCTCCTTGCGGATCAGGCGTGGCGGACACAGCGCGACCCCCTGCCCCGCGACCACCGCAGCACTCAGCAGACTGAAGTCCTGATAGAGATCGCCCTTGTCGAGCTGGGAGGGATACAGCCCGCAGTTGTTGAACCAGTCATGCCAGGGTTGGCGCGACTGGTCGTGGATCAGCTCCAGCTTCAACAGGTCTGCCGGCTGGGTCGGGCGGCGGTGATGCTCCAGATACAGCGGACTGGCCACCGGCTGGGTGGCCCCCGAGAACAAGCGGAACGCCTGTGATGCCTTGTCCGGGAGTTCGTCCTGCCAGGTGATCATCACATCGACCTCCGGCAACAATCCCCGCGCACTGATGCCGGCATATTGCAGGCTGACCGCGATATCGGGGCATTGCTCGCGAAAGCTGTTGAGCCTCGGGATCAGCCAGCGCACCGCCACCGAGGGAAGACAGCTGACGCGCAGCTGGCGCCGCTGATGCACCCCTTGTGGGTCGACCTCGAATTCGGCCACCGACTGCTCGATTCTGGCAAAGCCGGCCTGCAGGCCATCGGCCAGTCGGCGTCCGGCGTGTGACAGCACCACGCCGCGTCCAGCCCGCTCCAGCAGACTGACCTCCAGCGTGGCCTCCAGGCGGCGTATCTGGTGACTCACCGCCGACTGGGTGATGTTGAGCTCATCCGCAGCCGCGGTGATGCTTCCCAGGCGTGACACGACCTCGAAGGCATTGAGCGATGACAGACTGGGTCGCATGGGATGTCCTTGATGACTGGCCTGGCCGGGGGCCAGAAACCGGTTGCTGAGTGCCTGTGCCAAGCGCTGGGCTGAGTGCTTGCGAGCAGCGCCCTGATAGAAGAAAGGCGTCAACCAGCATATGACGGCAACCCATGATATTGAGTCATAGGTTAAACGAAAAATGGTCAGTTTTCTGCAATGTACCTCATGGCTAAGGTGAAGGTGTCAGTGATATTGCCAGCTCCCCGCTGCTTGTTCCGCGCAAGCCTGCTGCAACACGACACCACTGGTGAACAATAACAAGACGCCTCGGCGTCACCATGAGGTCTCCTAGGATGAACTTACCTGTCCTGCTGTCGTTCGGGCTCTATCTGCTGCTGATGCTGGGCATCGGCATCTACTTCTATCGCATCACCCACAATCTGTCGGATTACATACTCGGGGGGCGCGGCTTGCCGCCAAGCGTCGCGGCCTTGAGTGCCGGCGCTTCCGATCTCAGCGGCTGGGCCCTGATGGGCCTGCCCGGCGCCATCTTCAGTGGTGGCCTCTCGCAAGCCTGGATCGCGGTCTGGACCCTGGTCGGCGTCTACCTGAACTGGACCCTGGTCGCCGAGCGACTGCGCGTGTTCACCGAAGCGGCCGGCAATGCGCTGACGGTGCCGGACTATCTGGAAGCGCGTTTCGAAGACCGCTCACGCGTGCTGCGTACCCTGTCTTCCGTGGTCATGCTGGTGTTCTTCACCTTCTATGTCTCGGCGGGTCTGGTCGGTGGTGCCGTGCTGTTCGAAGGTCTCTTCGACATCGATTACCGCGTCGCACTGTGGTTGGGCGCGCTGGTCATCGTCGGCTATACCTTCCTCGGTGGCTTCCTCGCCGCTTCGTGGACCGACCTCATCCAGGGCCTGATGATGGCCGCCTCGCTGTGTGCCGTGGCTGCCATGACGGCAGTGGCGCTGTTCGGCGATGGCGCAGCCGCCCCGGCAGCGGCGCAGGATGTCGCCCCCATCGGTGGCCTGATGGAAGGCGTGACCTTCCTGGGCATGCTGTCCCTGGCCGGCTGGGCGATCGGCTACTGTGGCCAGCCACACGTCGTGGTGCGCTTCATGGCCGTGCGCAAGCGCGAAGATATCAAGGTGTCGCGGCGTATCGCCCTGCTGTGGTCCGCCATCACCATGGCGGCTGCAGTATCAGTGGGCGTGCTGGGTTACTACTGGTTCGGCGGTGAGCTGGGTGGCGGTCTCACGGACAGCGAGCGTGTCTTCATCTCCCTGAGCCAGATCATGCTCAACCCCTGGGTGGCAGGCTTCATTCTGGCCGGCGTCCTGGCCGCGATCATGAGCACCGTCGATTCCCAGCTGCTGGTCTGCTCCAGCGCCATCGCCGAAGACATCTACCGTGGCCTGATTCGCCCCAAGGCAACGCAGAAGGAGCTGGTCTGGCTGAGCCGCGCCAGCGTGATCGGCATCGCTCTGCTCGCCACCGTGATGGGCAGCGAGCGTGACAGCAGCATCCTCGGCCTGGTGTCCTACGCCTGGGGTGGCTTCGGCGCCGCCTTCGGTCCCGTCATCCTGCTGTCACTGTTCTGGCGTGGCATGACCCGCAATGGCGCCATCGCCGGCCTGCTGGTCGGTGCCCTTACCGTCGCGATCTGGAAGCCGCTGAGCGGCGGCCCGCTGGAGATATTCGACATGTTCGAGGTCGTACCCGGCTTCCTGTTCGCCCTGATCGCCGTCGTCATCGTCAGCCGCATGAACGCAGAACCTGCCGCCAGCGCCTGCTTCGACCGTCTGATGAAGCACTGGCGCCGCGAACAGGCCTGACCCCGCGCAGGGGGACCGAGAACCTCCCCCTGTGCCCTGCAGATACCGCCACTGCCGGCCATCACACTTGCTGGCAGTGCACAAAAGCCCCCAGCCGGGCAGCGAATTCCAGGCAGTCCGGCCTGGTCATCAGATCCAATTTCGACTCACGAGGAGTCCTGTCATGAGTGATGTACCTGCCGCCTATCAAGCCAGCAAGGGTTCGATTCTGGACGTCGATCGCGACTTCTACGACAGCCTCACCGAAGGCAAGGCCGAGCGCACCCTGGTCGCGACCCATACCGTGCCGCTGCGTGATGGCCTGGCGTGGGAAGTGCCGGCGGGCCACGTGCTGCGCATCAAGATCACCGAAGGTTCACAGGTCGGCGATTTCAACATGTGGAACCTGCACAACCCGCGTGAGCGCATGTGGGCGTCTCGCACCCGCCAGCTGCAGCGCGCGCATGTCAGCACCTATGATCGCCTGTGGTCCACACTGCCCTACCTGCGCCCGATAGCGACCATCATCGATGACACCCTCGCCGACTATGGTGTCGATGCAGAAGGCGGCCGCGTGCATGATCTGCTGGGCACGCGCTGCGACCCCTACGTCAATCGCCTGCTGACCGGCGAGGACTTCGATCACCACTGTCACTCCAACCTGGTGCGCGCAGTGGAGCCCTGGGGCCTGACCGAATTCGATATCCACGATGTGCTCAACATCTTCCAGTGCACCGGCCTCAACAATGAAGACAAGTACTTCATGAAGGCCTGCCCGGCACGCAAGGGCGATTACCTGGAGTTCTTCGCCGAGACGGACCTGCTGTGCGCGATGTCCTGCTGCCCGGGGGGCGATCTGTCAGTGGACCTGTGGGGCCCTGATGCGCGTGACCCGCTCGAGACCTGCAACCCGCTCGGTGTCGAGATCTATCGACTGGAAGGCGACGTGCTCGCAGGCTGGGAGTCGCCCAAGGTCGCGGCTTACGCCGGCAATCACGGCCGCCAGCCCCCCACCACCGATTGGGCCGCCATCAAGCGTGAGCGCTGCTGCTGATGCGGCTTTTGACACGCTGATCGCCTTTATCGGGTACTGATGTAACAAAGCCCCCTGCCGACACTCTCGACAGGGGGCTTTGCCTTTCATGTACGGACATCGCCGCCTCACCCTCGGCTTGTCTGCTCATACAAACGGCGATGTTCGGCATGCAGCGATGTCCACAGCGGCGCCATGCGGGCAATCAGGCGAGGATCAAACTGCTTGCCGGATTCCTCGCTGAACAATCCGACCAGACGCTTCAACGACCAGCCCGGCTTGTAGGCGCGCGGCGAGGCCAGAGCATCGAAGACATCCATCATCGCGGCCACCTGACAATGCAGTGGCAAGGCACCCCCGGCGGATCCGGCAGGATACCCTTGGCCATTCCAGCCCTCGTGGTGGGTGATCGCCACCAGGCTGGCCAACGCTCTCAGGGGGCCGCGCAGCGTAAACAGCAGACGCCCGCCGTGACTGGCATGATCGCGCATCGTGACGCGCTCCTCATCACTGAGCGCACGCGGGGCATTCAAAAGCTCCGTCGAGATACCGACCTTGCCGATATCATGCAGCAAGGCTGCGCTATGCAGGTCATGCAGTGGCACCTTGCGCTGATCGGACGGCAACAGCCTTGCGTAGAGAAATACCGTCAGCCCCGCCACCCGCCAGGAATGCGCCAGGGTATCGCCATGATGACGATGAAGGAGGCGCGCCAGGGCCAGGACCCCGGGTTCGAGCGTCTTCGCCCCGGGGGGCGGCTTGAAGAGGTAATCCGGCAAGCAGGCATCACCGGCGGGCGCGAATCGCGTCGCGCACAGGGCATTTTTCATGGGGGCTCCCTGTTCAATCTGCCTATCAAGGGTCGTGAGTCATCAGGGGGCGCATGATCGATGCGCCAGATAGGGTCGCATCAGCCCAGAATGACGAACGCCTATTTGTCGTTCGTTTTTTAGATTTGTGTTTCACATCCGTCTCGCAAGCTCGGGCCTTCATATCCGCTTCGAAGACCAGCTCTTCCAAGACCCTGCACCTACTAAAAAGGACTTGCTAAAGAGGGCTTGATAGACAGCACGTGATAAAAAGTACCTGGTGAATATTAGGCGATAATAATGACGTGTCTCAATGTTTCCTTCATCAAATCTTTACCTTATTCGTATTGCAACAATGACGCATACCGCGCTCAGAGACGCGCGCATATCATCTCGCGAACCATTCCAGCAGATGCTCGATCAAGCGCACCGTGCGGAGCGGACGATGGCGCTCACGATGATAGATCAATGACAACGGCACATCCGCCGGCTGCCAGTCACTCAGCAACTCCTGCAGCTCTCCTCGCGCGATGGCTGATTCACAGTAGAGCCTGGGCACGCGAATGATGCCATTGCCGGCGATGGCACCACTGACCAGCACATGCCCGTTGCGGCACTCAAGCTGGCCACCCACGTCCACCTGCAACTCGCGAGGCTCTGCCCCGCGTGCGGTGAAGGACCAGCGCGAGACCGAGCCGACCAGGCAGCGGTGATCCACCAGCTCGCCGGGCGTGTCTGGCGCGCCATAGCGGGCGAGATAGTCGGGGCTGGCCACCACCACGTAGGGCAATGTCATCAGCGGACGCGCGATGAAGTCGGCATCCTCGAGGGCGCCCATGCGCAGGGCGATATCGAAATCATCACGAATCAGGTTCACGCGATGACTGCTGAAATCCAGCTCCACCTGCACTTGCGGCCAGGTCTGCATGAAGGCATGTACGGCGGGTGCCAGCAGCCGCTCGCCGATCGGCCCGCCGACGCTGTTGATGCGCAGCCGTCCGCGCATGGCATTGCGCTCCTCACGTACCAGCGTGACGATCTGGGTGATGTCGCCCAACGCACTGCGACACTGGGCATGCAGCAGATGACCGCTCTCGGTGAGTCGCAACGAGCGTGTCGAGCGCTGCATCAGCGACACGCCCAGTGCCTGTTCAAGCGCAGTGACCTGTTTGGAGACCTGCGACCGCGACACGCCCAACTGCTCGGCGGCGCGGGTGAAGCTGCCATGATCCGCCGTCATGACGAAGGCACGAATATCGGCCAGAGGAAGCGATTCGAGCATGGGGCTCTCCAGAGGTGTGATGTCGAGAGGGAACACAGAGGCAGGCACGCCAAGACACTCAATCGAAGATACTCGACCGAAGACACGTAATTGAAGACACGGGATCGAAGACAGTCAGTCACGGAGCATCATGTCAGCAGTCTACCAGCCGCATCGACGTCTTCTGTCACAAGGTCTTCAAGACGACAAATGGCGCGTGAAGATCCTTGGCGTTAGATAACGCATACAAAAAGGGGCGCTGAAGAGCGCCCCTTTTTATTTCTAGATCACCAGTCTATTACCAGATCACCCGACTTCCGAAACTGGCTTATATCGTCTGTCTTGCCTGTCTGGATGCCGTGACTGTCTATATGTCGTGACTATCCTGGCATCTATCCGTCCCTGGCGAGTCAGCTTGCCAGAGGGAGCCGCATTACCAGCCGACGCTGGCTGACAGGGTGATTTCCATCGGGTCACCCACCAGCACGCGGGTATCGCCGCCGCTGCCGTAGTAGTAGCCAGTATCGAACAGGTTCTTCGCATTCAGCTTGAATTCGGTGTCCGGGCCGAAGAAGTCATGACGCCAGCCGACGAAGGCATCTGCCACGGTGTAGGCATCCATCGAGAAGCTGTTGTCGTCATCGCCTTCACGCTCGCCGACATAGCGCACACCACCGCCGACACGCCACTCGCCGTAGGACGGGTCGATCGCCAGATCATGTGCCAGATAGAGGCTGGCCGCATTGAGCGCCGCATTCGGCAGACGATTGCCCTCGGTGCCTTCGGTATCCTCCAGCACTTCGGTATCGGTGTAGGCGTAGCTGAACAGCAGGGAAGTGCGATCCGTCAGGGCCCCTTCGAGGCTGAATTCCAGGCCTTGCGAGCCGGCTTCACCGATGGTGCGAGTCACACCATTGTCAGTGACTGCGACGTTTTCCTTGCGGATCTGGTAGAGCGCCACGGAGGTCGCCAGACGCGGATTCCATTGACGCTTGTAGCCGATCTCGTAGCCCTTGCCGAGCTCGGGGTCGAGGCTCTCGCCGCTGTCACTGTCGCTGCCGTTCGGCACGAAGGATTCGCTGTAGCTAATGTAGGCGGAGCTGGCATCGTCGATGCGATAGAGCAGATTCGCGGAGGGCAGGAACAGGTCGTCGCTGTAATCGGGGTCAGACACGAAGTCCTCGCCCTGCCCGCTCTGCTGATCGAACCAGGTGTAGCGCCCGCCAAGGCCCAGAATCCACTTGTCGGTCAGATACCAGCGGTCGCTGACATAGACCCCGATGGCCTGGGTCTCGTCGAGACGATTGCTGCGCGAGGTATTGATGTCGTCGGAGGTCACCTGGGCCAGCTGGCCGTGGTTCACGTCGGTGACGGTGGAGACCGTGACGGAATCGCCGAAATAGCGCTCATCCAGATAGTCGCGAGTGGTCTCGTAATCGGCACCGATGACCAGCTGGTGACGCTGCCCCGCGATCTCGACATCGCCCATGGCGTCCAGCGCCGTGTAGTGCTCGCTGCGATCATAGCCCTGGTTCTCTTCGGCGCGCACGGTCACATCGCCGCTGTCGCTGACGTCGGTGACATTGGCGCGTGCATCGCTGTACTGGCGACGCGTCCAGCCGTAGGTCAGCTTCATGTCCCAGTTGTCGGTGACTTCCTGCTTCCAGCAGGCATTGACGGACTCGTCATGGCCATAGACGCGGTTCCAGGATTCATCGAAACGCGTGCCACGCGTGACGTTGGCGGCGCTGCCGTTGTAGAAGACGGTGCCACGATCGATATCCAGCTCGTAGTCCTGGTACTCGTAGCTGATCTGGGCACTACTGTGCTCGCCTTCCCAACGCAGTGACGGGGCGATGGTGGTGCGACGGTCATTGCCGTACTCGCGCCAGGAGTCTTCATCTTCATGCGACAGGATGAAGCGATAGGCCAGGCCGGTATCCTCGATGGGGCCGGTGGTGTCCAGGGTGGTATTGCCACCGCCGAAGGAGCTGACCTCGCCACTGATCTCGGTATGCGTCTCGTACTGCGGACGCTTGGTGACCATGTTGATCACGCCGCCGGGGTTCTGCTGGCCCTGAAAGAGCGATGACGGCCCCTTGAGCACCTCGACGCGGTCCACGGTCGCCGTGGTGTAGGTACGGCGCGGCTGACGGATGCCGTCGATCAGCATCGAACCATCGCTGTTGCTGCCGAAGCCTCGCTTGACGAAGCCGTCTTCGGTGCCCCCCAGGGTGTTGCCCAGCTGGATACCCGCGACCGGCTGCAGCGCCTCTTCCAGATCATCCAGATTGAAATCATGCATGACCTGCTGGGTCACGACATTGATGGTGCGCGCCTGCTCGAGGAAGTCCACCGATTGCTTGTTGGCCAGGCTCGAGGCCTCGGCGCGGTAGCTGCCCCGCGCCACTTCGCCTTCACGCTCTCCGGTCACCACGATCACCGAATTCGCGACTGGCGACTCGTTTGAGGTGGCACCCTCTGCCGCCAGCGAAGTGCCCGGCAATGCCATCAGGCTGAAGATCAGGCAGGAGAAATGTCCCTTGTTAGTGCTTGCAGCGCTATCCCGAGAATGATTTGGCACCTGAAAACCCTTTGTACGCGATGCGACAGCGTCCTGCTGAACCACACCTTTCCTCTGCTCGATGAGCAGAAAGTGGCCATGACTGACGCCCCCCGCGCCAGTAAAAGAGTCGCGAATGCTAATCTTTATCAAATGCTACCGCAACGAAAGTGCGTGATTTTTCCGCGGAATGACCTGAGCTTTGCCTTATTTGACGCTCAGAAAACCTCTATTTGCGTAATTCTACTGACATCGAACCGTCACACGCGCAATGCGCGACGTCAGACCATGGGCGCAATGACACAAGGCTTGGGAAACGCCGCATTGACACAGGGAGAATGAGCGCTCTACCCTGCACAGGTAGAACGAACACTCTCCTTCGTTGATTCGACCATGGCACCGACATGATCCAGCACGATATCGCCGCCCGCCTGGAGACGCTCTTCAGCCAGCGCGGCTTCGCAGAACCGAGTGTTGCCGAGCTCAAGGCAGCGTCAGACGTGAGTCTGCGCACCCTCTATCGCCACTTCCCCTCCAAGGAGAGCATGGTGATCGGTGCGCTTCAGCATCGCCACGAGCGCTACATGGCCTTCCTCGAAGAGGGAGTGCCCGAGGATGGCGCTGCGGCGCTCAGCCACCTCTACCAGCGGCTGGGACACTGGATGGCGTTCGAGGCGCCCAATGGCTGCATGTCGGTCAATGCCCTGGCGGCCTTTCCCGACAACCCACAGGTGCGCGAGGCCGTCGATCGCCACAAGCACGAGACTCTCGAGTGGCTCGGCCAACACAGCCGCCGCCCAGACCTCGCCACCGAGCTGTTCCTGATCCATGAAGGCGCCTCCTCCGCCTGGCTGGTGCTGGGCGAGAAGGCCATCGAGGCCGCACTTTCCACCACACTGACCCTGTTGGGAGCACCCCACCGATGAGCTCACTTGCCACAAGCAAAGACAGCATGCACGGCGTCTACCTGACCGGCCATGGCGGCCCGGAAGTGCTGGAAGTGCGTGACGACATTCCTCGCCCGACACCCGGCCCGCGTGACGTGCTGGTGCGGGTCGGCGCGGCTGGCGTCAACAATACCGACCTCAACACGCGGCTGGCCTGGTACTCCAAGGGCGATGGCGAGGCAGAGGATGCCAGCTGGTCCGGGCAGCCGATCCACTTCCCGCGCATCCAGGGGGCCGATATCTGTGGCGAGATCGTCGCGGTCGGCTCTGATGTCAGCCAGGCGCGCCTCGGCGAGCGTGTGCTGATCGAGCCCTGCCTGAGGGAGCACGACGGCCAGGCGCTGGAGTCCGCCTGGTATATCGGCGCCGAATGCGATGGCGGCTTTGCCGAATATACCCGGGTCGCGGCGCGCCATGCCCTGCGCGTCGAGAGCTCACTCAGCGATGTGGAACTCGCCTCCTTCCCCTGCTCCTACTCCACCGCCGAGAACATGCTGACCCGCGCACGGCTTGCCAAGGGCGAGCGCGTGTTGATCACCGGCGCCTCCGGTGGGGTCGGCTCCGCGGCCGTCCAGCTCGCCAAGGCCCGTGGTGCCCATGTGATTGCCGTGACCAGCGCGGCCAAGGCCGATGCCCTGCGCGATCTCGGAGCCGATGACATCGTGCTGCGCGATCAGCCACTCGACGAGGCGCTCAACGGCCAGAGTGTCGAGGTGGTCATCGATCTGGTGGGCGGCCCGCAATGGCCGCAACTGCTGGATATCCTGGGCTACAAGGGGCGCTACGCCGTCGCGGGTGCCATCGGTGGCGAGATGGTGGAACTCGACCTGCGCACGCTGTATCTGAAGGACTTGAGCTTCTTCGGCTGCACGGTGCTGGAACCGGAGGTCTTCCCCAATCTCGTGCGCCATATCGAGCAAGGCAACATCAAGCCGCTGGTCGCTGACACCTTCGCGCTGGCCGAGATAGCCACCTCCCAGGAGGTCTTCCAGCAGAAAGGTCACGTGGGCAAGGTCGTGCTCAAGGTCCGTCAGGACTGAAAGCCCCCTGCCCGCGCGACCGGCCAGAACGCAAAAGGGCTACCCGATGGGTAGCCCTTGTTGTGACTGAACGCTCATTGCTCGGCAGCTATTACTCGACGGGCATTGCTTGACGGTCATTGCTCGACGGTCACTGACAGACGATCTATAACAGACAATCGCGTGGCAATAATCAGTCGCTACGCTTGTCTTCGGTGTTGGTCTCGAAGTCACTCGCCGAGTGGCGCTCGATCAACTGCTCCTGCGGCTCTCCCCAGAAACGATTGACCATGCGACCCCGCTTGACCGCCGGGCGTTCGGCAATTGACTTGGCCCAGCGCTGCACGTGCGTGTAGTCCTGCACGGAGAGGAACTCGGCGGCGTCATAGAGCTTGCCTTCGACAAGTGCGCCATACCAGGCATAGATGGCGATATCCGCGATGCTGTATTCGTCACCGGCGATATAGGCGTTGTCGGCCAGCTGACGATCCAGCACGTCAAGTTGACGCTTGGTCTCCATCGCGAAGCGGTTGATCGGGTACTCGAGCTTTTCCGGGGCGTAGGCATAGAAGTGGCCAAAACCACCGCCCAGGTACGGCGCAGAGCCCATCTGCCAGAACAGCCAGTTCATGACTTCGACACGCTTGGCGGGGTCCTTGGGGATCAAGGCGCCGAACTTCTCGGACAGATGCAGCAGGATGGAGCCGGATTCGAACACGCGAATCGGCGTCTCGCCGCTTCTGTCCATCAGCGCTGGGATCTTGGAATTGGGATTGATCGCTACGAAATCACTGCCGAACTGATCGCCCTCGCCGATACGGATCGGCCAGGCATCGTATTCGGCGCCGCTATGCCCGAGCGCCAGCAGCTCCTCGAACATGATGGTGACCTTCACGCCGTTGGGTGTCGCCATGGAGTAGAGCTGGAAGGGATGCCCGCCGACCGGCAGCTCCTTGTCATGCGTCGGGCCCGCGATCGGCCGATTGGTACTGGCGAACTTGCCGCCACTCTCGCTTTCCCATGTCCAGACCTTGGGCGGCTGATAACTGTCGCTCATACCCTTGACTCCTTGGCATCCTGTTGAAGCTTCAAGACTGAAACTTCAAGACTTCGGTGACGTCAGACACGTCGGCGTGGCGCCGCTCTGACTCGGTAGACATGTTATGACGGTAAGGCGCTCGTGACACAAGGGGATGAAATGACAAGATTTTGTTGCTAGTATGCCACCAGTTTTTGGGGAGTAGCCCGCTCTCGTCACCCAACGAGAGTCTCGGATGTCAACATAGTCGGCAGGCATTGCCGTGGCACCGAGGACCCACCTATCCGGTCATGCCCGTGATCAGTCAGGACGAGGTTCGGCGAGACCAATGACAGTCAGACGCTTCCGGCCGGTGGTGTCTTTCTGTTATTGACTCGCAACCGGCCTGGAACATCCTGACTCATGCCTCTGCTACCGACATTTCTGCTTGCCTTCTCCATGTCCTGCGACGCCTTTGCTGCCGCCCTGTGCAAGGGAGCCGCCATACGCCGTCCCTCTCTGAAAGACGCCCTGCGCATCGGCCTCATCTTCGGGGTCATCGAAGCCATCACGCCCGTGATCGGCTGGCTGATCGGTCGCTCACTGGCCGTCCATGTCGAACAGTGGGACCACTGGATCGCCTTCGCCCTGCTGCTGCTGCTCGGTCTGCACATGATTCATGAGGGGCTCTCCAAGGACGAGGAAGACGAGGACTGCACCACACCTCAGTCGTTGCCCCGTCTGATGCTGACCGGCCTTTCCACCAGTATCGATGCCATGGCCGTGGGTGCCGGGCTTGCCTTTGCGGGCGTGAACATCGTCACCACTGCGCTGGCGATCGGTACCGCCACCTTCGTGATGGCCACCGCCGGCGTGATGCTGGGCGGTGTGCTGGGCAAGATGGTCGGCAAGCGCGCGGAAATCATCGGTGGCCTGGTGCTGATCGGCATCGGCACGACCATTCTGCTGGATCACACCGGCTACCTGGGTTGATCCGCTGCTGAAAAGCACCCCGAACGGCCCCGTGGTGGCCCCTGGCGATGTACGCACCCTCGCGTTGCGCCAAGGGCCCCCTTGAAAACCCTGACAATGGCGTCATTCAAGGGGGACACATGGCGTATTCTGTCGCTGGTCATTCAAGGCGCTTGATATCCAGGCACGTGATATTGATGACACGTGGTATCAAAGACACGTGATATCCGCCGCCTGATCAGCGATGACATGAAAGCCAACGCCGTGATCTTCCAAAGGGAGCCAGATTGCATGTATACACGCAAGCTTCATCCAGGCAGTGAATTCCCGGCCATCCAGGTCAAACGCAGCGACGGTGAGGCACTGACCCTCGGCAAGCCCCAGGGCGAGCATGACTGGCAGCTGGTCGTGGTCTATCGCGGCAAGCATTGCCCGATCTGCACCAAGTTTCTCAACAAGCTGGAGAGCTATCGCGAGCGCTTCAGCGCCCAGGGCGTCGATCTGGTCGCCGTGTCTGCCGATGATGAGCAGCAGCTCACGCAGCATCGCGAGTCGCTGGAGGTCAACTTCCCGCTCGCGTATGGGCTGACCCTCGAACAGATGCAATCGCTGGGACTGTTCATCTCGACGCCGCGCAGCGAAAAGGAAACCGATCACGACTTCCCGGAGCCTGCCTTCTTCATCGTCAATGGCGAAGGCAAGATCCAGATTCAGGAGATCGCCAACGCGCCCTTCGTGCGCCCTGATCTGGATACTCTCGTCGGTGGCATCGAGTTCATCCGCAAGCCGGATAACGACTACCCGATTCGCGGCACCCGCGATTACGACTGAATCCTTCAGGGTTCACGCCGTCACACAGACGCCCCGCAGCCTCGTGCTGCGGGGCGTCTGTATATCTGGGCCTGTTGCTTGCCACCTGGCCTTCACCTCGCCCGCTTTGCGCTTTTGGTCTCTTTTCATGACGCCGCTGATAGGTGCTGAAAACAGGCCACGAAAAAACCACGAAAAAAATATGATCCCGTGACATCCAGACGAGAAAGGCCAGCGTTATGAACAGTGCAAGGGAGACAACGACACACCTGCAACCGCTAGCTGAACCTTATCTGTCTACGGAGTCGTCAAGATGAAAACAATCGCCTGTATCTCTGGTATTTTCGCTGCCCTCGCATTGAGCCCGCTGGCTCAAGCCATGGAGGTTCCCGAGAGCGTCACGGTGCCAAAAGGCAACGAAGTCGCCATGGAAACCGTCGGTGTCGGCAAGATCAAATGGGCCTGCGAAGCCAAGGACGATGGCACCATGGGCTGGGTCTTCAAGGGTCCGGATGCCGCCCTGAATGATGCCGATGGCAAGCAGGTCGGCAAATACTATGGTCCGCCCGCCACCTGGGAATCCATGGATGGCTCCAAGATCACCGGCACACAGCTGGCGGTTGAGCCCAACGGCAAGGGCAATATTCCGCTGCAGCTGGTCGAAGCCAACCCGGCCGAAGGTGAAGGGCATATGCAGGGCGTCACCTATGTTCAGCGCCTCAATACCCAGGGCGGTGCCGCACCTGACATGGCCTGTGATGATGCTCACAAGGACAAGGTCGAAATCGTGATGTACCAGGCCGATTATCTGTTCTACAAGGCCATGTAATCTCAAGCCTTGAATAGAATGGATTCACCACTCGATGTCGTGTGACAAAGCGCATTGACACAGGGAAGGTGCGATCATGAAAAGCCCCGACATGCATAGGCATGTCGGGGCTTTGTCGTCATCAATCCCGGCGGGGAAATGACGACTCAGCATGAAATTGAACAAGCAAAATCCGGTGATCATGCAGGCGATAACAGCGACGCTAAAAGAGGTGATCAGGGAGGCCATCACGAAGACGGTCAAGCCTCCCATTTCGGTGCCAAAGCCGTGAGATCATTCCCCCGGCCTGTGAACCGATCTCTGATCCAGCGAGCTGCCGTCAGACCAGCGCCAGCATCGTATAGGGCGCTTCACAGGAGTGGCGCTCATCGCGTTCATCCACGCTACCCAGCTCATGATTGCGATCATTGTCATAGACCACGAAGAGCCGTTCGCGATCCAGTACCGCAAGCCCTTCCGCCTTGTGCTCGAACTCCAGCACGCGACCATCCTCATGCGTCACCAGCGTCGGGGGTTTGCCTGCGTGGAAGTCGGCCAGCGACAGCACCCACAGATAGCCCCCGATCACCTCTTCACTGCCCTGCTCGGTCTCGAAGCTGGTCACCAGATAGAGACGTGCGTGATAGGGATCATATTCCAGGCTCGAAAGACCACACTCGTGATTCACGCCCTCATACTCGGCTGGATCAAAGGCATAGACGTCGTGAAGGTCCTCGATGAACTCGATATTGTCGCTGTCGGTCATGGCATAGCGCGCCCCGATGACGCGACGCACGTACGCGAAGTCATCATGCGAGTTGCCTTGTTCGCGCACCCCGAACAGGATCAGCCCATCGCCCTTGTCACTCGGCACGACCGCCAGGCCTTCGATCTTGTAGTACGGCTGGCCAATGGCCGCTTCCAGCTTCTGACGGAATTCCAGTGAGCCCTCGACCCCGTCACGCGGGTCCGGGTCGACCACCTGCACCTTGTCCGGCTCGCCCAGCGGCCAGATCAACAGGTGGTTGTAGGCATTCAGGGCATGACTCTCGCTGTCGATGCGATCAAACCCGGTGGTCGCCAACATGTGACGGCCATCGGTGGTCAGCGCGAAGTCTTCATATTTGACCGCCTGACGGATCAGCGGCGTGGTCAGATACTCGAGCTGACTGTCATCCGGCCCTTGCGAATCCAGTGGCAAGGAAAAGACCGCCGAGCGCCCCTCGCCCGGAATCGGCTTGTCACTCGCCATCAACAGACGCTCGCCGTCATAGGCCACGGCGGAAATCTCCGCGTTCACCAGCTTGCCAGCCTCATCCTTCAAGCCGGCCGGAAAACAATGGATCGTGCCCTGTTGCGTGATACGTACCTTCGCCATGCATGGCTCCTTGAAATGAAACGTCATGACATTGGGACAGGCCATGCAGGATTGAGTTCGGGACAATGCATGCCGCCCTGTCTCAGGCAGGCCAATAACAGGGGCATACCCAGAGACTGGGACAGAAGCAGAAAAGCGTCTGCCTGGTACCACAGCGCCCCGCGAGACTCCATCAGTCAGGAGTATCGCGGGGCGCTGTATGCATCAAGCCACAAACGTCAGGACGCTGGCTTACGTACAGGCTAGCGTGTGCGGCTCACACTTCCCTGGCCGGCGCCGCCAGCACCGTCTCGTGATTGCCACCTCCAGCGGCCTGCTGTGCGTGAGTGCCCTGCTTGCGAGCGCTGCGCGCACGCCAGGTGATGGAGATGGCCAGCACCACCAGCATCGCCCAGGGGTAAGGCGTGAAGAAGGACGCCATGGCACTCGGCGCCGCGACGCCCGCCTCGGCGGCACTGGCAGCGATCACCTGCTGCCAGACGGCCACCGCGATATGCCAGGGCAGCAGGAAGAAGACCGTGCAGACGGCGCAATCCATCAGGTTGGCACTGCGCTCTGGCGCGATACCGAACTTCTCGGCCAGCTTGCGCACCAGTCCCGGCCCGACCAGCAGCAGCGCTGGTGCATTGGCAGACAATGGAATGGAGGCCGCCACTGTCACGGCGACAATGCCGGTCTCGGCACCGGTGCGTGTCTTGATGAGACTCTCGTTGGCCTTGTCGAGCAGACGACGCATCAGACCGGCATCCAGAATCACCTGTGTCAGCGCCAGTACCATCAGGGCGAACAGCACGGCGCCGGTCACCGAGGCGATGCCATTCTCGATCAAGCCGGTGCTTTCACCGCGCTGTGCCGGCAGCGCAAAGATATCGCCCAGACTGATGGCGCCGATCGCGAGAGCGCAGAGCATGGCAACCAGATTGCCGAAGAACATCGCTTCGATGATATGGCGACGCTTGAGGGCCAAGCCGACCACCACGGCCAGAGGCAACAGCATGACCAGGCCGAGCGCATTGCCTGATGCCAGCGCAGGCACCTCGGCCAGCGCTGTCTCGCTGCCACCGGCCACCAGGAAGATCACCACGCAGATGGCAGCTGCGGACAGTGCCAGCGGCAGACGCGTGCGAATGACATCCGCGACCTGCGCCCCCTGGGTGAAGGACGACACGATGGTGGTATCCGAGACTGGCGACAGGTTGTCACCGAAGGCTGCCCCCGAGAGCAGCGCCACCGCCAGCATCGTCGGGTCCGCGCCCAGCATCACGCCGGCCGGATACAACACGGGGCCAAGGCCGATGACAGTGCCCACGCTGGTGCCCGTACCCAGCGAGAACACCATGCAGATGGCGAAGGCGAGCACCACGAAGACACCACCGGTGGCACCCATCGAGGCACCAATCCATTGCAGCCCATCGATGAGCCCACCTGCCATCATCAGCTTGCCGAAGACCCCGGCGAGCAGCCATAGGGCAATGATGGCGGTCGCGGTGTGGTTGCCCATGCCACGCAGCAGGCTCTCGCAGTAGGCCGAGCGGTCACGACACAGAAAGAGCCCGACCCCCATCGCCAGCCAGGCGCAGGCCCAGAAAGGCTGGGTGCCTGCACGCTCGAATACCGAGAGGTAGATCAGCCCCGCCACCAGCACCATCAGCGGCACCAGAGCACCCACCACACCACCCCGAAACACCAGTTCCTTCGTGTCCTGTTGCTGCATATTCCTGTCCCTCACACGCGAGTCTTGTTATTGGAGTCATCCTTGCCTGGCGGGCCTGCACATGACGGCCCAGGCCCCCACCAGACAGCCACAGGCTATGCGAGCCACTGGCGTGACGACCAATGCCAAAATCAGTGGCAAGCGATTACTTTTTCACATGACCAAGCAATCTCTCTGCCAAACATTAGAAAATCAGGTATTTCACATACTAAAGCGCTAACAAGCCAGTGATCTGTCAGGGTGCTGCCGCATCAATCAGCGTTGCTGCAAGGCAGTGTTGGTGAGAGACAGCTTTGGAGAGAGACCGTCCTGGCGAGTGGTATCAGCTGCGAAAGCTCGCTGAGCTGGGGCCTTGAGGCAGAACGCGGTTCGACACTCGCCCCTGCACAGGCTTGCAGGGGCGCATGCGGACAAGTGAAACGCCGGGAGGATGATCGTGGGTGAAGGCAGGACTGACGCCAGCGCCGCGCGCGCAAGCGTGTGATCGGCAAGTGCGCGATAAAGGGGCACGCATTGATCTTCTGCACCGATCTCCTCTGCACCGACCTTCTGCACCAATCCTCTGCACCATCTTCATGAACCGAAGAGTCAGCGCAGGAGCCCGGGCGAGTGGCAGTTCACACCATGCCGGGCGATCAGTGCAGCACATTGCGAATGAAGCGCAGCATCCCGGTGCCCGTGTTGTGGTAGCGGTAGGCCTGATCACTGGGATAGACATGGAAATCCCCGGCGTGAATGACGATTTCCTCACGTTCCAGTGTAAGGGTCAGCTCGCCTTGCGTGACCACCAGCATCTCGTGCCAGCCGGCATCATCGGGCGCGGAGTCATAGTGCTCGCCGGGGGCGAGGGTCCAGTCCCATAACTCGACTTCCTGGGTCGCCGGTTTGCTGGCCAGCAGCACGGCGCGGCTTTCGGGCGCCTGCCCGACCCACGCCACCTCATTGATGCGTGCCGAATCTTCGCTTTCCGGGGGCTGCACCAGCGCGTAGAAGAGCACCCCAAGCGCCTCGGCGAGCTTGTCGAGCGTGCCCAGGCTGACATTGACGTCGCCCTTCTCGATGTTCACCAGCATGCGGCGGCTGATCTCGGCCTGATCCGCGAGTGCCTGCTGGCTCAGCTCGGCGGCCAGACGCAGACGGCGAACATTGGCCGCGACATGGACCAGAACATCGGGTCGATCTTTACTGTTGTGCAATATAGTGCGCATCCGTACAATCCCGCTGACGATGAGGGAAGCCGACGTCCAACTGGCCTCAAGCTCCCTTCCCTTGCTACCTCAATGTCCCTGAATCATGCCGCATGTGTTCTTGACTGACCATGCCCGTCATCCACTGGATCGCTCAAGGAGACTTCAATGTCCGTTGCCGTCGCCGCCTCCTCTTCTCGTCTGTGGCCCGTCGCCATACTGCTGGTCGCCATGTGCTCGATCCAGAGCGGTGCTTCGCTGGCCACGTCCCTGTTCCCGATGATCGGCGCGGCGGGCGCGACGGCGATTCGTCTGATCATCGCCTCGATTCTGCTGCTGGCCATTCTGCGCCCGTGGCGCAAGCCGGTGACGCGCAAGGCCTGGAAGTCCATCACCATCTACGGCGTGGCGCTGGGCGTGATGAACCTGCTGTTCTACCAGGCCCTCAAGACGGTACCGCTGGGCATCGCCGTGGCACTGGAATTCACCGGCCCGCTGGCCGTGGCACTGCTGAGCTCGCGCCGCTGGATCGACCTTGGCTGGGTGGCGCTGGCGATCACCGGGCTGGTCCTGCTGCTGTTGCTGGGTGAGGACACCGCCGCGCCGATCGACCCCGTCGGTGCCGCCTTCGCCCTCGGCGCTGGCCTCTGCTGGGCGCTGTATATCCTGTTCGGCCAGAAGGCCGGCGCAGGCAATGGCACCCAGAGCGCGGCGCTGGGCATCACGATCGCGGCGGTGGTCGTCGCGCCCGTCGGGCTGATGGAGGCCGGCAGCGCCATGTTTTCCGTGGATATCCTGCCGTTGGCACTGGCCGTCGCGGTGCTCTCGACCGCGCTGCCCTACACCCTCGAGATGGTGGCCTTGCCGCGCCTGCCGACCCACACCTTCGGCACCCTGATGAGTCTGGAACCCGCCATCGGGGCGCTCTCCGGCCTGTTGTTCCTCGGTCAGACGCTGGGCATCTTCCAGTGGCTCGCCATCGGTCTGGTCATCGCCGCCTCGGTGGGCACGACGCTGACCGGTCGCAGCAAGGAAGTCTTCGATGGGCCGGTGCCGGATTGAGGATGGCGCTGCCGCCCGCAGTTGAGCCGTGCAGACATACCGTTCAGGTGCCCCTTGTCAGGAAGAACGGGACGGTGAATCAAGACGCAGCGTGGGATATCGTGTCTTCCTCTATCACGCTTTTCGAGACAGGAGACCGCCAGATGACATCGCCACGTTCCGCGTCTTCCCCACCCTCCGCTGCGCGCTCCACCGCCCAGATGGTGGTGTGGTTCGGGCTGAGCTTCCTCACTGCCGCCATCGGCGCGCTGGCCTCGGTTGACGCCAAGACCTTCTATGCAAGCCTCACCCAACCGGCCTGGGCCCCGCCGGCGGGTGCCTTCGGGCCGGTGTGGACGGCGCTGTTCGTGATGATGGCGCTCGCCGCCTGGCGTGTCGCGCGCGATGGCTTGCATGCCAGCAATGGCTTCTATTGGCGCCATCGTCTGGCGCTCGGGCTGTTCGTGGTGCAGCTGGTCGTCAACGGCCTGTGGAGCTGGCTGTTCTTCGCCTGGCATCTCGGTCAGGCGGCGTTCATCGACGTGCTGGTGCTGTGGACGCTGATCGCCGTCACCCTGATCGCCTTCTGGCGTATCAGTCGCCTGGCCGGGCTGTTGATGCTGCCCTATCTGGCGTGGGTAACGCTGGCCAGTGCGCTGACCTGGTCCGTCTGGCAAGCCAATCCGGCCCTGCTGGGCGGCTGAACCATCAGCGATCGACCTGACGACCGATGAGCGGCCAGCACTCGGGCCCCGACACCAGAACATCCCTCGCGGACACCAAACGACAACGCCCGGCCGACACTCGCATGAGTCTCGGCCGGGCGTTGTCGTATCAAGCGTCGTCTTTCTGGTGCAATTCTTGCTGGTGCGATGATGCCTTGCGGTCCTCTGGCGCCGCCGTGCGGGCCTGGTGAGCGATCAGATTTCCTGACACGCCTTCAAGCGACCTTCCTCTACTACCAGCACGCGATCCGCGACCTTGCGCAGCAGTGCCGCATCATGACTGACCAGCACCAGCGCCGTGCCCTGCTCGCGCACCATCTTCACCATGCAGGCGATCACCTCCTGCTGAACCAGCGGATCAAGACGTGAGGTCGGCTCATCGGCGAACACGAAGCGCGGCTTGATCAGCATCAGACGCAACAGCGCGAAACGCTGCAGCTCGCCACCCGAGACCTGTCCAGGCAGTCGCGAGAGCAATTCCGGCGCCAGGCTCAGTTGCTCCATCAGCTGCGGCAGCTGGCTGTCGTCGAGACGATGGCGTGCGCTGAGATCCTTCAACAGGCGCCCCAGTGTCCGGCGTGGCGGGAAGGTCGCCACGGGGTCCTGATAGAGCTTCTGATACTCCAGGCGTTCGGCATGCTGGACCACGCGTCCTGAATGCGGTGGCAACAGGCCGAGCAGCGCATCGCCCAGCGATGACTTGCCACAGCCTGAAGCGCCCTGGACGCCGATGATCTCACCGCTCTTCACACTGAGTTCCACGTCACGCAGCAATGTGGTGTCCCCGCGCGCGATGGTCAGATTCTCGGCGCGGATGATGGTCTCGCCTGCCGCCTTGCCATCACCGCTCGCACTGTCGGCTGCCGGCTTGAAGGCGGCCTCCGGCCAGGCCTGCGGCGCGGCATTCACCAGCCGTCGGGTATAGGCATGTGTCGGCGCGGCCAGCACGTCACGCGTCGCGCCCTGCTCGATCACCTGCCCCCTGCGTACCACCATCAGGCGGCCACCGATCTGGTGTGCCAGCGCCATGTCATGGGTGATGACCATCAAGCCGGCACGCGGTGTCTCGGCCAGTGACTTGAGCAGCAGCTCGCCGATCTCGCTGACGCGGGCGGCGTCCAGCCCCTTGGTCGGCTCGTCGGCGATCAACAGCGGCGCGCCGCCGGCACGGGCAGCGGCAAAGGCCACACGTTGCGCCATGCCACCGGACAGCTTGCCCGGCAACTGCTCGCTGGCCGCGGCGACACCCAGCTGCTCCAGATCGCTGCGTGCGGCCGCGTGGGAGGCCTGCGCCGAACGCCCCGCGACCAGACGATATGCCTCACCGACCTGACGAATCACCTTCATCAGCGGGTCCAGCGCCAGCCAGGGCTCCTGGGGCAATACCGCCAGGCGGCGACCCCAGAGCGGGCGACGATTCTCTGGCGTATGCAGAGGATATTGCTCACCGTCAAGCCACAGGCTGCCGGAGGCCACAAGCTCCGAGGGCAGCGTGCCCAGCAGTGCCTGAGCCAGCAGACTCTTGCCGGACCCCGTCTCACCGATCACCACCAGCGGCTCTCCCGCCTTGAGCGCAAGCGAGACAGGCTCCAGCAGCATCGTCTGCGCGCCCCGGACCCGCACGCTCACATCCTCGGCACTCAGCACCACATCATCCGCCGTTGCCCCAGGCCGCGTGTGAGAGGCAGGCGTAGTCATTGTCGCGACATTCATGGGCGCGCTCCTTCGAGGGTGTCAGCGGCGGTTGACGTTCTGGCCTTGCTGCCGGACATCAGCAACAGCCCCAGCAACAGCAGGAAGGTGACCAGCACCGGCGTCAGCAGCGCGAACGGCGCTTCACGCCAGTATGGCAACAGCTCGACCATCATCGTGCCCAGCTCCGGCGTGGGCTCCGGAATGCCGACGTGCACGAAGCCCAGCGCGGCAATCGCCATCAAGGCATTGGCCATGCCGAAGGCCATCGCCGTCATCATCACGGGCGCCATTTCCGGCCACAGGTGATGACGAAAACGGTACCAGGCCCCGAAGCCCAGCAGACGGCTGGCCTCGACGCCGGGACTCGCCAGCACGCTGCGACCGGTAGCGCGAGCCAGGCGGAAGAATTCCACCCACAACACCAGCGACAGACCCAACCACAATGCCAGCGGCGTCGACGGCAGAATGACGCTGACCATCAGCACCAGCAGCAGCCCCGGCAATGCCAGCAGGCTGTCTGCCACCAGGCTCAACAGGCGCTCGGCCCAGCCACCGCGTCCCGCGGCCAGCAGGCCCAGCGAGATACCCGAAAACGCGGCCAGAATCACCGCCCCCGCGGCAATGGAAAGCGACAGCCCAAGCGCCGCCACCAGGCGGTGATACAGGGAGCGCCCAAGGTGGTCATAGCCCAGCGGGGCGCTGGTGATCACCTCGCCGGCGTCAGAGACACCGACGGCATCCGCGCCCTGCAGCGCACGATAGAGATGCTGCTCCAGCGGGTCTCCCGGTATCACCAGATTGCCCAGCAAGGCCAACAGCACCAGACTGGCGACCATCGCGGCCCCGATCACCCGGCGCAACGGCCAGTCAAGACGGGGACGACGCACGGCTTCCACGCGCTGCGGCGCAAGCCCTTCCACCACCTGATTCATTTCACACCCCGTGGGTCCAGTTGGCGACCCAGCAGATCGACCAGCAGATTGATCAAGACAAAGCCGACGCCCAGCACCAGGGCGGTGCCCTGCACCATCGGCACATCGCGCGAGAAGATGGCGTGCACCAGCGCATGGCCGATGCCCGGCCAGCCGAAGATGCTCTCGATCACCACCACCCCTTCCACCAGGGTCACGAACTGCAGTCCCAGATAGGTCACCAGCGGCAAGGCCACATGGCGCAGGCCGTGACGCCAGAAGGTCTGGGCGTTGCTGAGGCCCTTCCAGCGCGCGAAATCATGAAAGGCCGTCTGGGTGACGGCGGCCATGGCATCACGTGCCAGGCGTGCCGATACCGCTGCCAGCCCGAGCGCCAGCGTCATCGCCGGCAGAATGAAGTGCTGCGGCTCACCGTGACCGGCGGCCGGCAGCAGGCCCATCTCCACCGAGATCAGCAGGATCAGCACCAGCGCCAGCAGGAACTGCGGCGTGGCACGCAGCAGACTGCAGACGGCCAGCAGGCTACGGTCCAGCCAGCCACCGGCACGCAGACCGGCCAGCAGCCCCAGCGGCGGGCCGATCAGCAGCGAGATGCCCAGCGCCGCGCCGGCGAGCGACAGGGAGTTGCCCAGCTGATGACGAATCTCCACCCACACCGATTCACCGGAAATCAGCGAGGTGCCAAGCTCCAGGCGCAGGATATCGCCCAGCCAGTAAAGGAAGTGCAAGCCGCCCTGTGCCTCGAGGCCCAGTTCGGCGCGTACCGAGGCCGCAGCGGCCGCATCCAGCGCATCATAGCCATAGCGGCCGGCCGCGATGCGCCAGGCGGCATCGCCGGGCAGACTCTGCATCATCAGATAGCTGGCGCCGCCAACCATCAGCACCACCATCAATAGCTGCAACAGACGTGAAGGGAGATTCATTGTGCCCACCGCAATTCTGAAAGGCCGAAACTACGCTCCCAGGGATCTACCTGAGCGCTTTGCAGTCGATTGGAGATCGCCAGGTTCTGGTAGTACCAGGCGATGGGGATCACGGGCAGCGCCCGCTGGATCACGCCGCTGGCCTGAGCGCGCGGGTCCTGCCCTGCGGGCGTGGGCCCGTAGCCCTCGCGCGCCATGCGCTCAAGCTCGGCGGTGAAGTCCGCATCGAACCAGCCCATCGCGCCCCAGTCGCCACCGGGGGCCTCGGGGGTTCCCGCGTAATCGCTCAGCACGTTGCCGATGGGGTCCGGCACCATGGCCAGATTGCGCGCGAACAGCGCCATGTCGAGACTGCCGTCGTGGTGGCCGGCCGGAATCGCCGAGAAGTTGGTGATATCCAGACGCGTCTGGATGCCGATGGCGTGGAACTGGCGCTCCAGCACCGTGGCGACCAGCGGCAGCTCCGGGCGGTCCGAGAAGGTGATCAGGCTGATCGCGAGACGCTGGCCATCCTTGTGGCGGATGCCATCCTCCGCGACCTTCCAACCTGCGGCGTCCAGCAATGCACGCGCCTTGGCGACATCCTGATGCAGCTCGGGCAGTGCGGGGTCATGCCAGCCTTCCACCATCGGCGGGAACAGCTGGCTGGCGCCACGCGGATAGCGCAGCACGACCTGAGCGATGGCGGTGCGATCGATCGCCAGACTCAATGCACGCCGTACAGCGGGGTCCTGAAAGGCCGGATGATTGGCGTTGACCTTCAACAGCATCGTGCGCGGCGTCGCGGCCGCCGCCAGAGTCACACGCGGCGACTGAGAGAGACGCTGGCGACTGGCGGGGTCCAGCCCGTAGGTGAAGTCGGCATCTCCGCTCTCGGCGATCAATGCCCTGCCCTCGGCGCGGCTGACCGCCTGATAGCGCGCTTGGCGCACCTCGGGCTGCGGGCCCCAGTAGTCCTCGAAGGCGGTGACTTCCAGGCTCAAGGGCGGCGTCATGCGCAGCATGCGATAGGGGCCAGTGCCGATGACCTGCTGGGCGGTGCCCGTCTCATCGAAGGCTGCCGGCGCGAGTATCTGCTGGCGATAATCGGCCAGATAGGCGGGCAATGCGGCGAAGGGCTCGCTGAGGGCAATCACCAGCGTCTGGGCATCTTCGGCGACGATCCGCTCGACCGGCACCGACTTCAACAGACCCGGCTTGGCACGTGCGATCTCGAGCACCTGACGCGCCACCTCGGCATCCAGCTGGCTGCCATCATGGAATTGCACGCCGGAGCGGAGCGTGAAGCGCCACTCCAGGCCGTCATCCGAGACCTCCCAATCGCTCGCCAATCCCGGCTGCAGCTCTCCCGTGGCATCCACCTCGACCAGTGTCTCGACGATCTGCATGCGCTGGAAAAGAATGCCGCTGAGCAGCGGGTCCGCCCCCTTGATGTCGAAGGGCCCCACGATCTCCAGACGCCGTGTGTCAGCCGCCGACGCTTGCGCCGCTGAGGCATCTTGCGCATGGCTGGGCTGCACCACGGCCAGGCTCAGCGCGACGCTGGCGACGGCCAGCTGCCTGCGATCGTGAAGGAAGGTTCGGTATTGCCACCGAAGCCTTGAGAGCAATTTGACCATCGATATCGCGAGTCCCGAGCAAGAGCATGGATGCCGACGCGCAACCGGCGCCGACGAACAAAAAACGCAATGTTATAGTGTAACTATTACATTTTGGCAACTCTCGACTCACCTTCTACGACTGGGCAACGCTGGACAGGCACTTGAGAGGCACTTGTGAGGTGCTTGAGAGGTGCTTGAGAGACACTTGAGAGATGCGGGACAAGTACTGGACAGGCATTCACTTGTCAGCGGCAACCCAACATCCGATGATAGATGGCAAACTACATTAGTATGCGCTAACCGACTGGTCCGCTATTCTGGACGAATGGTCATCAGTCCGCGCATCTGTGCCCCTACCCTCAACAATAAGCGACAGGATCATGGATGATCTCAGCATTACCCCTATCAGCGATTCGGCTTGCAGCAGCTATCTGAGCGCCGCGGCTCGGCGACTGTGCTGCGGCAACATGCTCGCGACCTACAAACGGCATGGCATGAGCTGGGACGAGGAGCTGTTCAGCGAGCGCTGGCGGGACAACGAGAACTACGCGATACGTATCAATGGCGAGTGGGTCGGCTTCATCAGCCTCAAGGCCCTGCCGGATATCCTGTATCTGCGCGACCTGCAACTGGTGCCACATTGGCAAGGCCGTGGTGTCGGCTCCGCCTGCCTGAACTGGTTGATCCAGCTGGCAACGCAGCAGGAGTACGGCCAGTCGCTGATGAAAGACCGAGCCTCCGAGCTCTCCCCGGGCGCTCAGCCCTGTCCGCGCGCGCTGCGCCTGAGAGTCTTCTCCGACAGCCCGGCATTGGCGCTCTACCAGCGCCACGGCTTCACCCTGGTCAATGAGCAGTGCACCCCGACGCGCAGTGGCAGCATCATGGCACTGGAAAGACCCCTCGCCTTCCAGACAGCGCCGACGCTCGCCCCGCGGGGTGATCACGCGCCCCTGCCCCTGTCGGGCAATGCCTCTCTCGACACGATCATCGACGACCTTACCGAGGAAGACGCCTTGACGATCACCGCCAAGCGCAAGCGACAGTCCCCTCCGGCCGCGCGGAATATCGCGCATCATTAGGCGATTTCCCGTGCGCGATTTCCGCCAGATACGACAATGCCCGGTCCTATGACCGGGCATTGTCGTTCAGGGCTCATTCACCATCATGGGGTGAGATTTTACTGCGCTGATGGCTGATGGGCTCCTCCTCAGCGGGCGAGGAAGTCCAGGATATAGCGCACGGTATCCTGCGGCTTTTCATCCGTCACCCAGTGACCGGCATCCTTCACCCAGATCAGCTCGGCACCCGGAATGGCGTCTGTCAGCATCGGGGCGTAATCCGGCTTCTGGAAGTTGTCCTTGTCGCCCCACAGCACCAGAGTCTTGATCTCGATATTCTTGAGCTCACCGGCGATGGCCTGGGTGTATTCCTTGTTGAGACGACGCATGTTGCGGAAGAAAGCCGCCTTGCCTTGCTCGCTGTTCCACTGGGACACATAGCGCTCGACCATTTCTTCGGTCGCGACGGCCGGATCATGCACACCACTGGGCATGAAGCCGCGCATGGTGCTGATGAATTCCTCGACGCTGGTCGCTTCCTCGACGCCCGGCTCCAGCAGCTGCTTGAACTCCGGAATCGGCCAGGAATCGAAGCATACGCTGTCGATCAGTACCTGACGGCGAACACGCTCGGGATGATTGACGGCCATCAGCTGACCGATACCCCCGCCGATATCATGCGAGACGACATCCGCGCTCGCCACACCCAGTGAATCCATCAGCTTGATGAAGATGCGTGTCTGGGCATTGATGGAAACGTCAGCATCCACCGGCATGTCCGACTCGCCATAGTTGAGCATGTCCGGGGCGATGACACGATAATGCCTGGCCAATTCCGGCATCACATCACGCCACATCAGCTTGTTGGTCGGAATGCCGTGAATCAACAACAGCGGCTGACCTTCACCCATTTCCTTGTAGGCAATGCGGTGACCTTCGATCATCGCATAACGGGTTTCCAGGGCTTCCATTGTCACGTTGTCGTGGCTCATTGCTGACCTCTTCGCTTGATGAATACTCAATCACGGCCTGGCGAAACAGTGCTATATCGCGGTGTTGCCGTGAACGTGGGACCACTTTACGGATTCCTGAGCGATCACTCAAGCACGATTTTGATTGATTGCTCAAAATACGCTTTAATGGCCCCATCAAATTCAAGGGAAACGCCCATGGCCCGTGTCATCAACCGCAGTCTGCTCGATCTTCGCCGCCTGACCATCAACCTGGTGACCTACCCGGAAGGCCACAGCGTGATGCGCCACAACGACCCGATGGGCAGCGGCAGCTACTACAAGCTCAATATCGTGCTCAAGAAGCCCCGCCAGGGCGGTGTCTTCGAGACCGATGGCAGCCTCTTTCGCCTTGCGGACCGCGTGGTGCTGTTTCGCCCCGACCTTCACGAACACAGCGTCAGCCGCATCGAGCGCGGCAAACGCGTACTGCTGAGCATCGCCTTGCACGCGCCCTGGCGCTGACCCGCAATGGGACTGCGCAAAAGAACCTGACCCAAAAGCGGATAATGAGCCAGATAGCGGGTAGCGCCTGGCGACAAAAAACGCCAGTCAGCAATCGCTGACTGGCGTTTTTTCCCACCTGAATCCAGGCCAGGAACGACGTGCTCGACAATGTGCTGCCTTGGCTATTCCATCCGGTCCAGCCCGACGCGATAACGGGCAAAGCCCATCTCGTCCTGATCCACCAACGTCATCGGGTAGACCGCCTGGGCATCAATGAACTGCTGCGCATCCGCGCCGGGGGCGGTGGTGAAGCGAATGTCCAGCGGGGTATCGGTGTCGATCGCGGCGAGCCGCCAGTTGTGATCCGCCGCGGGGTCCACCGCGCCCTGCTGCTGTGTCTGGCGCGAGATGTACTGGGCCAGAATGCTGCGATTTTCATCCGGTGACGCGAAGGCGACATGTGACTCTCCGGTGCCGGGGAAGTCCTCGCCGTAGGCGCGATAGTTGTTGGTCGCAAGCAGGAAGACATCGTCGTCCTTGACCGGCTCGCCCTGGTAGGTGAGGCCCTGGATACGGTGGGCATCGGCGTCGATCAGCGTGCAATTGCCGTCGTAACGCGCCGGCTGCGTGACATCCACCTGATAGTCGACGCCATCGATCACGTCGAAGTTGTAGCTGCGGAAACCTTCCCAGTTGATCAAGGGCTGGGGCGTGGCGAGACCCGGATCAATGCGATGGAACTGGCCGGCGCTGCACTCGAGCCATTCCCGCACTTCCCTGCCGGTGACCTTGAGCGCCACCAGCGTATTCGGATAGAGATAGAGATCGGCGGCATTGCGGAAGCTCAGCTCGCCCGCCTCCATCTCGGTGAACTGGGTCGGGTCATTGTGACGGCCGCCGACCTTGAACGGCGCAGCCGCCGAGAGAATCGGCAAGCCTTCCAGGTCCGGGTCGCCTTCGACGAAGCGTTTGACGTAATCGGCCTGGGCGCGATTGACGACCTGGATCGTCGGGTCGTCCTGCACCAGCGCCAGATAGCTCTTCATCGCCGCACTGGCGCGGCCGATGCTGCGATTGACGTACTCGCGCGTGGCGTCGTGCTCATGATCGATCAGCGCCGCCAGTTCGGCATCTTCCGCCACCTGTGCCTCGCCGCCCACCTGAATCGGGCGGGCTTCTGTCTGACCGCTCACGACCCGCCACTGGCCCGAGGCATTGCTCAGTTCGAGATCCATCACGCCCACATGGCTGCCCCAATGCCCCGGCATCATCGCCGGCACGCCATTCAGGGTGCCCCTGGCGATATCGGCCCCCGGTACCTCGGCGAATTCCTCGCTGGGGAAGACGGCATGGGCATGCCCGAAGGCAATGCCATCGATGCCCTCGACCTGCGAGAGGTAATACACCGAATTCTCGGCCATCACCCGATAAGGGTCGGTCGAGATGCCGGAGTGCGGGATGGCGATCACCACATCCGCGCCCGCCCGGCGCATCTCGGGTACCCAGCGCCTGGCGCTCTCGGTGATGTCCTCGGCCGTCAGGCGGCCCTGGAGGTGCTTGCGGTCCCAGGTCATCACCTGCGGCGGCGCGAAGCCGATATAGCCGATCTTCAATGTCTGAGCGTTGCCCTCACTGTCGGTGAAGGCATGGGGGGTGATCTGGTAGGGCGTGAAGTACGGCTCGCCTGTCGTGGCGTCCAGCAGGTTGGCGTTCACATAGGGGAACTGCGCGCCGGACAGCGCCCGTTCGAGATACTCGAGCCCGTAATTGAATTCATGATTGCCGATATTGCCGACATCGTAATCCAATTGATTCATGACCTTGTAGGCCGGGAAGACATCGCCCTCCTCGAGCCCCTCCGCCGCCATGTAATCGCCCATCGGGCTGCCCTGGATGAGGTCGCCATTGTCCAGCAGCACGCTGTTGGCCACCTCGGCACGCGCCTGCTTGATCAGACTCGCCGCGCGGACCAGACCGATGCGCACGCTGGGACGGTCCTTGTAATAGTCGTAATCCATCACGTTGGCGTGGATGTCGGTGGTCTCGATCACGCGCAGTGACAGCGTCGCGGCATTGGCTGGCTGAGCGATCATGAAGATACCTCCGAGACTGGCCAGGCCAAGGATGGCTGCCCGCAAAGGCGGCTTGCGCCGACGTCCGGGGTGCTGCGCAACACCTGGCGCGTCAGACGCCCGTTGATCTTCGCTAGCCGATGAAGCATTCGCCATCTCTCACTTCCTTGTCATGGGGGGATGTGCCAGTGCCCCTTGGGGGCAGCGCTCCATTATTCAGATGCCGACGCCTCAGGCAACTGGCGGTCCCTGCCCGCCAGCCAGCCGACACCCGCCATCAGCACACTGAGGACGGCGCAGACCATCAGTGCCAGCTGCCAATTGCCCTGCATATCGTAGAGCGCGCCGATCAGCGGCGGCCCCATGGCCGCGAGCAGATAGCCCAGCGTCTGCGCCATGCTCGACAGCGACGCCGACTGCATGGCATCGCGCGCCCGCAGCCCCATGAACGACAAGGCGAGAATGAAGCTGGCCCCGGAGCCCGCGCCCAGCAACAGCACCCACACCAGTGCCCACTTTGGCATCAGCCATAGCCCGATGAATCCCGCCAGCGACATGCAGGGCGTCGCGAAGGCGATCAGGCGTTGATCCTTCAGGCGCGGCATCAGGGGCACCAGAATCAATCCCGGCAATGCGGAGGCCAGCTGGAGCAGGCCATGCAGCGAGCCCGCCTTCTCGGCCGAGAAGCCATTGTCCGCCAGTATGCTCGGCAGCCAGCTGTTGACGGTATAGAACAGCAGCGAATTGATGCCCATGAAGAGCGTCACCTGCCAGGCCAGTGGCGAGTGCCACACGGCTGCCTGACGCACCGGACGCGCGGCACCCTTCTCGGCACCCTTCTCGGCTTCCTTCGCCGCCGCCGGCAGGGAGCGACGTGACAACTGCGGCCACCACACCCCCATCGTCACCAATGGCAAAACGACCACTATGAGCATCGCGTACTGCCAGCCAGCGCTGCTGCCCTGGGCCAACGGCACCATCAGCGCCGAGGCGATGGCGGCCATGATGCCCATGGTCAGCACATAGCAGGAGGTCAGCAGCGCGACATGCTGCGCAAAGCTGCGTTTGACCAGACTGGGCAGCAGCACATTGCCCACGGCGATGCCCGCCCCGATCAGGCCGATACCCAGATAGAGCGCCAGCATGCTGCCCTGAACCCGCAGCGCGATGCCTGCGGCGATCGCCACCAAGGCGAGGAAGAGACTGCGTTCAAGCCCGAGACCTCTGGCGAGGCGCGGCACCCAGGGCGAGACGACGACGAAGGCCAGCAGCGGCAGGATCATCAACAGGCCAGCCGCCGTGGCATTGAAGCCCAGCGCCGCCTGCAGGCGCTCGAGCAGTGGCGCGATACTGGTGAAGGGCGCACGCAGGTTCATGGCGATCAACAGGATACCGGCGATCAATACGGCCGGATGGCTCAGTCGCCGGACAGGAGACGAGTGGCAGAGTTCAGTCATGAGGCGCTCGCAGCGATCGTGAAACGGGGTAATGGCGGGACGACACCCAAAGGTGAGTCCGCGCACAGAGTGAGGCTAGCTTAATCCCCTCGCCCACTGCAGAATTGAGCCATCATGACATCAGATCACTGAAATCAGACAATCTGCGAGCCGCCATGTCAGTGACCATACCCGTCCTACCGTCATCGCCCGAGGTCAGCACCCGTGGCCCCGATCAGGTCCCCTTCTCCAGCAGCGTCTGCGAGCACGACCCGGACATCTACGAGATTCCGGCCAGCGCCCTGCATGTCGAGACCGGCCAGCAGGTGATGGAGGTTCCGATCCACCAGCATCGCAAGGGACAGCTAGTGATCGCCCTGCATGGCGTGGTGACCAGTCGTGTGCCGGAAGGTCTGTGGATGGTGCCGCCGCACAGCGGGGTCTGGATTCCCGGTAACCTGCCCCACAGCAATCATCTGACCCGTGGCGGCCGCGTCTGTCATCTGTTCATCGAGCCCGGTGCGCTCGAGATGCCTAGCCACAGCTGCACGCTGTCGATCTCGCCCCTGCTGCGTGAGCTGGTGCTGCGTCTGGCGGAGCTGCCCCAGCCATATCCTGAACAGGGGCCGACAGCGCGGCTGGTCGGTGTCCTGCTGGAAGAGCTGGCCTGCATGCCCAGCGAACGTCTGCATCTGCCCTTGCCCGAAGACCCGCGGCTGACCCGCATCAGCGATGCCCTGATCAAGACCCCGGACGACCGACGCACCCTGGCCGAGTGGGCGAGCGAACTGGCGATGAGCGAACGCACCCTCGCCCGACTTATCCAGCGTGACACCGGCTTGAGCTTCAGCCGCTGGCGTCAGCAACTGCACCTGGTGGTGGCGATTCGCCTGCTGGCCGAAGGCATGAGTGTACAGCGCGTCTCGGAAGACGTCGGCTATCAGTCCGTCAACGCCTTCATCAGCATGTTCAAGAAGCTGCTGGGTACCACGCCCGCCCGCTACCTGCAGGAACGCGAGCAACGCCGCTCGGGCAGTGGCATGGGCGGCGCGTGACGGCGTCGCTTACTGAGTGGCCGCCTGTGCCACGCTGATGGCCAGCGCTTCGACGGAATCCACGATCGGCAGCCGGTCATCCAGCAGCTGGCTGATAATGGAGAGCTCCGTGCAGGCCAGCACCAGCACATCGGCTTCCTGCGCCACCAGATCAGCGGCGGCCTGACGGAAGGCTCCCCCGACGGCGTCATCACTCACCTGGCCTTTCTTGACGCTGCGGATCACCTCCAGCATCGCGTCCTCATCCTGGGGATAGGCCAGCGACAGGCCACGCGCCGCGATGAAGCCTTCGTAAAGGCCAATCTTGCGCAGCGCCGGGGAACACAGCATGCCGACACGTGCGCCCGGCCACTGCGCCGCCACGCGGTCCAGGGTGCGCTCGACGATATGCCACACAGGTATCGAGACGGCGTCCTGCGCATCCTGCCAGTAGTAGTGGGCGGTGTTGCAGGGCATGACCAGAAAATCACACCCGGACTGCTCCAGTCGCTGGGCCATTTCCGCGATGGCAGGCCCCGGAGAGACATCGCCCCCTTCCAGCAGAGCCTTGATACGCGACGGCACCTTGGGATTGTTGTCGACCACCATGTGCACATGATCGATGTCGTCTTCGGCCGGCGTGGCCTGGATCACCTGCTGCATGAAGGCCACCGTGGCATCCGGCCCCATGCCGCCCAACACGCCCACGACGATATGTTCTGCGCCCGAGGCGTCATGCGAGCTTCTCATTGGTCGTTCTCCGACAAAACTCTCACTGAAGATCAAGGCTCGAGAGGATGGCGACGTGGCCGGCATCCTCTCGAGAAACTGTTTCATGAGGCACTGTTTGCGAAGGGCCGTGTTTACGAGCCACAGCCCTCCGCTGCGCCGCTAGAAGCCCATCATGTCCGGCAGCCACATCGTCAGCTGCGGCACGAAGGCCAGCAGCAAGGCGATCAGCACCATGGTGCCGACCAGCGGCAGCGCCCGCACCGAGATCTTCTCGATGGACACGTTGGCGATGCTGGAGCTGATGAACATGTTCTCGCCCAGTGGCGGGGTCGAGAAGCCGATCCCGAGACTCACCACCAGCACGATCCCGAAGTGCACCGGGTCGACGCCCAGCTCCACCATGACCGGCAGCAACACCGGCGTGACGATCATGATGGTGGCCAGAATCTCGATGAACATGCCGACGATCAGCAGGAAGGCGATCACCAGCACCCACACCAGCCACAGGCTGTCGGTGATGTTGAGGATGCCCTGGGCGATCATGGCCGGAATGTGATGCTCCACCAGGATGCGACCGAAGGCGGTAGCGGTGAACATGATGATCAGCACGCGACCGGTCAGCCAAGTCGTGTTCTGGAAGGCTTCATTCAAGCCCAGCAGCGAGGACTCCTTGTGAATGAAGACACCGACGAACAGCGCATAGAAGATCGAGACGACGGCGGCTTCGGTCGGTGTGAAAAGACCGCTGTAGATGCCGCCGAGGATGACCACCGGTGCCATCAGTGACCAGAAGCCCTCCTTGAGTACCTTGAAGACACGCGCCTTGTCGTACGGCTCGCCCTGGGCCTGATAGCCGTTGCGCTTGGCGGTGATGTAGTTGGCGATCATCAGGGCCGCCCCCAGCATGATGCCCGGGATGACACCCGCCATGAACAGCGCCGAGATCGACTCGTTGGCGGTCACCCCGTAGATGACCAACGGCATGCTGGGCGGAATCACGACGCCCAGTCCGCCAGCGGTGGCGGTAATCGCCGCCGGATAGCTGCGGCCGTAGCCACGTTCGATCATCGCCGGAATCACCAGCATGCCCACGGCCGCCGTGGTCGCCGGCCCCGAGCCGGAGATGGCGCCGAAGAACATGCAGGCCATCACCGCTGCCGCCCCCAGGCCACCTGCGGCCGGGCCCGCCAGCTCTTCGGCGATACGAATCAGACGCCGCGCGATGCCGGCGTCGCCCATCAGGGCGCCCGCCAGAATGAAGGATGGCAGTGCCATCAGCGGGAAGGAGTTGATCGCCGAGAACGCCAGCTCCACCAGCGAGGTGATGTCATCACCACTGACGACATAGACCGCCATGGACGCCACCCCAAGGGCAACGACGATGGGTGAGCCCAGAAACAGCAGTGCACCGAACAGAGAGAACAGAATAGTCGCGGCCATGGCATCAGCCTCCCATCTTGGCGGTGCGGGTGTCATCGGCGGCATCCGGGGCCGCTTCCGTGATGCGCTTCACTTCCTCGTCGTCCACGTTGCCGGGCTCGATGCCTCTGACCAGCTTGAGGAACTGCACCTGCAATACGCGAAAGGCCATCAAGGTGAAGGCCACGGGGAAGATGTAATAGACATAGGCGAGCGACCAGCCGAGCGCTGGGGACTCATAGGGAAACTCGGTGAGAAGCCCGATCAGATCCAGGCTCTTGTAGGCGATGATCAGGCTGAAGAGCGCCCAGATAAGGTCGACAAACAGCAGGATGGCGTTGGCCACCTTGCGCGGCAGCAGATTGATATGGGTCTGCAGCCGATTGTGGGCACTCAGGTGAGCCGCGTGTGCAGCCCCCAGGAAGACGAACCAGACGAAGGCGTAGCGTGCCAGCTCTTCCATCCATGCCATGCCGATACCGAACACGACACGCAATACCACTTGGGAAAACAGCAGGAGTACGAAGACCGCGAGTAGAAAGCGGCAGGCGTAATCCTCGAGATTGTTCAATCTGGCCAACATGCGAGCCTCCTTCACGATGAACTGTGAGAGGGATACCAGCACTGTCTGGTATCCCTGCTCGATAGCATTGAACGCAGCGGGGGTCGCTCAGGCGTCATTCACGCTGACGCCGCGAGCGACCCCGCCCACTCGGGCTCAGTGGCCCAATGCTTTCTGCAATTCGTCGAAGGATTCCTTGCCGCCGATCTCTTCATAGAACTGCGGCCAGACTTCTTCCTTGGCAATGCTGATCCACTTGTCCTCGTCGGTCAGCTGGGCGGACTGCACCCCTTCAGCTTCCATGGCAGCACGCGCCTGAGAGGCCTCGGTCAGCTGGAATTGAAGCGCATAGAGCTGGGCTTCCAGGCCGGCGCGATCGATGATCTCGCGCTCCTCGTCAGAGAGCTTGTTGTAGGTACGCACCCCCATGACGATCGGCTGCAGGGAGTACTGGTAGTGGACCTCGGTCAGATACTTCTGCACTTCCTGGAACTTCATCGTGTAGTTGACGATGTCCGGGTTGTCCTGGCCATCGATCACGCCCTGCTGCAGACCGGTGAAGACTTCCGGCCACGACATGCTGATCGGGCTGGCGCCCCAGGCCTGATAGGTGGCGAGCATGATCTTGTTCTGCGGCACACGGATCTTCATGCCTTCAAGGTCTTCCAGCGACGTCACCGGACGCTTGGAGTTGGTCAGATAACGGAAGTTGGAATACAGCCAGCTGACGATGTGGACGCCGGCCTGTTTCTCGGCGATCTGGTTCCATTCATCCGCCAGCGGGCCGGTGGTGGCCTTGACGGCATCCGCATGGCTACGCAGTGCATAGGGCATGGTGAGCGCGCCGAGGCGCGGCGCGTAGGGCGTCAGATTGCCGACGCCGATCAGCGCGAAGTCCAGCTTGCCGATGCGCGTGTCCTGGATCATGCCGGTCTCGGAGCCCAGCTGACCGCCCGGGAACAACTCCACCTGCATCTCGCCATCGGAAAGGTCCTCGACCAGTTCCTCGAAGCGCTGTGCAAGCGCGCCCTGATCCGAATCCATCGGATCGCCCATGCCGACCTTGAAGGTCTTCGCCTGAGCGGTCGCTGACATCGCCAACATCACTGCGGTTGCCAAGAGAGCTTTATTGAACATTGTTATTACTCCACTGGTTGCGGGTCCGCATGGCCTGTCATCAGGACATGCGGATTGAAGATCATGTGGCTTTCAAAGCGTTATCGTTATGGGTTCATCCCCGTCACGTGCTGCCGCCGGGCATAGTCACGCGACGGTCGAGACAGGTCGTGCACTGTGCAGAGCGTCCAGGATCAAGTCCGCGATGACCTCACAGTCCTGCACGTCAAAGGTCAGCGGGAGACGCAGATCACACAGCGTCGCCAGCACCCGGTCGGCATTGGGCACTGCACGATGGCTGCCCAGATAGGCCCAGCTGTCGTAGCGGCTGGTGTAATCCTCCGGCAGCGGCTTGCCGTACCATTTCACCGGCAGCCCACGCGCTTCACAGCCTGTGATGAAGGCGGCGATCTGCTCGTGGGAGCACTGCGCCAGCGTGAACTGGATGGAGCTTCCGACGTAGCCTTCCAGCGGGCCACGCAGGATGGGCGTGACGCCCTCCATGGCCGCGAGCCGGTCCTGCATGCGGGCATAGAGGGCATTCCAGCGCTCACGACGCTCTGCCAGCTCCCCCAGTTGCGGGCGCAGGATGGCGGCACGCAGATTGTCCATGCGACCACTCATGTTGGGGGTCTGCAGGCGCGTCTCGGCGAAGCTCTCCGCGGCCGGTGCCGCCAGGTGGCGGTCGTACAGCATGTAGGAGCCCGACAGGATGATGGCGCGTCGCATCACCTCATCATCGGCGGTCGCCAGCAGGCCACCTTCACCGGAATTGACGTGCTTGTAGGTCTGGGTGCTGTAGCAGCCGACCTTGCCGAAGGTGCCGCTGGGCTTGCCGTCGTAGCTCGCACCCATGGTATGCGCGCAATCCTCGATCACCGTGATGCCGCGGCTGTCGCAGGCCTGCATGATCGCGTGCATGTCGCCGATATGGCCGCGCATGTGCGAGAGCATGAAGAAGCGGGCCCCGCTCTGATCTGCCGCACGCGCCAGATCCTCCGGATCGACCGTGGTGTCCTCGAGGATGTCCACCAGCACCGGCTCGCCACCGGCGGCGACGATGCTGCCGGGCACCGGGGACAGGGTGAAGGCGTTGCACAGCACCTTGTCACCGGCCTCGAGTCCGCAGGCGCGCAGCGCCAGTTGCAGGGCATAGCCGCCGGAGGCACAGGCCAGCGCATGGGGAATGCCCAGACTCGCCGCGAATTCCTGCTCCAGCAGCGCCGTTTCGCCCTGCTCGCCTTCCGCCAGGTTGTAGCGATGCAGGCGACCACTGCGCATCACGGCGACGGCAGCCTCGATGGCGGTGTCGGAGATGGCTTCCTGTTGGGTGAATGACTTGGCAAAACGACGCATGTGGCCTCCTCAATACCGCTTCTGGGCATAGACGGGGAAATCCCAATCCTGCTCGGGGAAGTATTTGGTGAGGCGCCAGTCACAGGCACGCGCATGGCCTTCCATCCCTTCGGTGCGCGAGATGCGCGAACCGATGGCACTGAACTTGAGATTGGCTTCAACACTGAGCTGTTGGGTGGTCAGTACCTTCATGAACTTGTGGACATTCAGACCGCCGGAGTAGCGACCGGCGCGCTTGGTCGGCAGGATGTGGTTGGTGCCGGAACACTTGTCACCGTGGGTGACGGTGCTGCCTTCGCCGAGGAACAGAGAGCCGTAGTTGCTGAGATTCTGCTTCCACCACTCCAGGTCCTCACACAGCACCTGCAGGTGTTCGCAGGCGTACTGATCACTGATCTGGACCACTTCTTCGCGGGTGTCGCACAGGATGACTTCGCCGTAGTCGCGCCAGGCGGCGTGGATGACCTCGGCGTTGGGCATGTCGTTGCCGACCAGCGGCACCAGCTCGATGACGCGGCGCGCGACCTCTTCACTGGTGGTGAACAGCCAGACCGGCGAGTTCGGGCCGTGCTCCGCCTGGGAGACGAGATCCACCGCGATGGTCATCGGGTCTGCCGTGTGATCGGCGATCACCGCCGATTCGGTGGGGCCGGCGAAGACGTCGATGCCGACCTGCCCGAACAGCAGGCGCTTGGCTTCGGCCACGAAGGCGTTGCCCGGGCCGACGAGGATGTCGGCTTCGCGCCCGCCGAACAGGCCGAAGGCCATGCTGGCGACCGCGTGAACGCCGCCCATCTCCAGGATGCGGTCGGCACCGGCCACATGCATGGCGTAGGCCACCGCCGGATTGATGCTGTCACCGCGCGGTGGCGAACAGGCCGTGATGTACTTGACGCCGGCGGCCTTGGCCGTGGCGACGCTCATCAGCGCCGAGGCGGCATGCGCGTAGCGTCCGCCCGGCACGTAGCAACCCGCGGCATCGATGGGCAGCACGCGCTGCCCCAGCACGACACCCGGCTCGGTCTCTATCTCGAAGGACGTCAGGCTGTCGCGCTGCGCTTCGGCGAAACGACGGATCTGGCGATGGGCGAAATCGATATCGTCCTTGACGCTCTGCGGCACGCTTTCGATCAGCGTGGCCAGCTTTTCCTCGCTGAGGACGAAATCGCCGCTCCAGTTGTCGAACTTCTCGGCATACATGCGCACGGCGTCTTCACCACGCGAGCGAATGTCCTGCAGCATGTCCTGGACGATGGCCGTAGTGCGCTGATCTTCCTCTGCCACGCCGTCGGCTGCTTCAGCCAGCTTGAGGTGTCTGATTGTCATTGTGATTCCCCGAAAACTGCTGTGATCATCACGCTCCCTTGCCAGCTGGGCCGGGGAGCGTGTCGTTACGGGATGCGTCAGTCACGCCGCTGTCGTCAGGCGGGACGCATCACTGGCCGCAAACGCTATCAGGCCTGGTAATCCGCGAAGTTGAAGGCATCCGGGTAGCCGAACAGGGCCACGGCACCGCCGGTGTGCAGGAAAACCACGTTCTCGCCTTCCTTGAAGTGCCCCTTGCGTACCAGGTCGATCAGACCGGCCATGCCCTTGCCGGAGTAGACCGGGTCCAGCAGGATGCCTTCCTGCTGAGCCAGCAGCGTGACGGCCTCGATCATGCTTTCGGTCGGAATGCCGTAGCCGTCACCGACGTAATCGCAGTTGGCGACGACATCTTCACGCTTGACCACGTCAGACAGGCCCAGCTTGGCTTCGGTCTTCTGTGCCAGCGCGAAGACATTGCCTTCCTGCTTGTCCTTCGGGGCCCGCACGCCGATGCCGAGTACCGGAATGCCGGAGTTGCAGGCGGTCAGGCCCGTCACCAGACCCGCCTGGGTCCCGGCGCTGCCGGTGGCGTGCACGAGGTGATCGATCTTGAGGCCCATGTCGTTGGCCTGGGACAGCAGTTCGAGGGCGGCATTCACGTAACCCAGCGCGCCGATCTCGTTGGAACCACCCCCCGGGATGATGTAGGGCTTCTTGCCCTTGCCGATCAGCTTGTCGGCCAGCGCTTCCATCTCGGCGGCCATGTCGGCACCGCCTTCACGCTTGGCGACCGTCGCGCCATGCAACTGGTCGAGGAAGACGTTGCCGTTGTAGTTGTAGCTGCGGTCGTCGCTGCCGGTACGGTCTTCCAGCAGGATGTGGCACTCAAGACCCAGCTTGCAGGCAGCGGCAGCGGTCTGACGCGCGTGGTTGGACTGGGTAGCGCCCTGGGTGATGATGGTGTCGGCGCCCTGCTCCAGCGCGTCTGCCATCAGGAATTCCAGCTTGCGAGTCTTGTTGCCACCGGTGGAAAGCCCGGTGCAGTCATCACGTTTGATCCAGAGACGCGGCCCACCCAACAGCTTGCTCAGGTTGTCCATCGGCTCCAGCGGAGTCGAGAGGTGACCAAGGCGAACACGGGGAAAACGGGACAGATGCATACGAGCCTCCAGGCGAGTCATTGTTGTCATAGGGGGTTACTCTCATAACGACGTTCGTCGAATGTGTGACATCACTCCGGCACGCCGCCGAGCGGTCTTCTCAACAGTAAGCCGCGATTCTCGCCAGTCCCAATGCCATGTTTCTCAAAGTTTGTTACTTTTCTGCATGACCAGCTCTTTGCTCTTGTCCGACTCAGGCATCCAGAAGATCGTCATGCCCGCGACGCCGACCGGCAGTCATATCCATTGCCTGTGGCCTGTGGCCCCTGGCCCTTCGGCGCTGCCCTACCATTGACGAACCATGGATGGTTCATGCTCAGGGGGGTGTGCTTGCGGTCTTCACCCCAACAAGCACTCGGTGCATGATGGCCGACCTCCAACAACAACCGACATCTCCTCAGGCGACGCATGAAGATCGAATGGATCGAAGACTTTCTCGCATTGATCGAGGCCGGAACCTTCTCGCTGGCAGCCGAGAGACGCAACGTGACGCAACCCGCCTTCTCGCGCCGGATACGGCAGCTGGAAGAGTGGCTGGGCGTCGAGCTGGTCTATCGTCAGTCGCAGCGCATGATCCTCACCGAGCACGCGCTGGAATATGAGCAGGAAATGCGGGAATGGCTGGCGCGGCTCTACACGTTGCGCAGCCGCCTGCGCAGCGAGGCCCGCCAGGGGCCGAAGGCAATCATCACCACCCAGCACACCCTCACCGTCAGCTATCTGCCGCGGTTGCTGCGCTATTTCCGGCACAACTCCCCCGAAGCCGGACTGCAGGTGAAATCACTGGATCGCAGCGAATGCCTGCAACTGTTCGAGCATGATCAGGCAGACCTGCTGCTGTGCTCAGAACTGCAGGGCGCGCCGATCTTCGATGACAACGGCGACACCCAGCGCATCTCGCTGGGGCTGGAGCGGCTGCTGCCGGTGTGTGCTCCGGACGCCCAGGGGCGCCCCCTGCACCTGCCGCGCAGTGACCAGCGCCTGCCCTTGATCGCCTATGATCCGGAGAGTTTTCTGGGCCAGATTCTGGCCTCGCCCTACCTGATGGACCTGCAGCGCGCCCAGGACATCGACATCATCTGCGAGACGTCCTTTACGCTGGGCATTCGTGAACTGGTGATGGCCGGATTGGGAGTCGGTTGGCTGCCCCACGGCCTGATCGAGGATGATCTGGAGAGCGGCAGACTGGTCTCGCTATTGGATGATCTGGGCGGCCCGACCCTCGAGGTGGCCTGCTATTGTCGCCGTGGCAAGCACAGCGCGGCGACCGAGTCGCTGTGGCAACTGCTCAACGAGAGCCCACCTTCGGTGTAAGCCCACCTGGCGCTCACCTGTCTGCTGGGCTCTGACTTGACCAGCACTGACTTGACTGGCACTGACTCGAGCAGCACGCAGCTGCCAACCGTTTCTTGAGGAACCAGCATGAATCGCATCAACCCCGACAAGCTGTTGCAGAGCAAATGGACCGCCGTGTCGCCCCGGGAGCGTGAGCGCCATTTCATCGTCACACGCTTGATTCGTGATGAGCAGGACGTACATGTGGTCGAGGTCGTGTTGCAGGCGGTGCTGACACGCAGGGATTACACCCTCGCCTGGCGCGAGCTCAAGGCAGATGATGTCTGGCAGATGGGCTGGAAATGACGGGCTGGAAATGATGACCTGACTTGAGCATCGCTGAACGCAGAAACGCCGCCCTCGGGCGGCGTTTCTGCGTCTACGCAACAGAGGGTGAGACGGATTGAAGCCTGATCTTGACTGGCCTTGCCTTGCCTGGCCTTGCCTGGCCTTGAGACTGACCGAAAGTCACTGAGAAAAGATCTCAGGCCACGACCTCGGCTTCCAGCTGGTCACACAGCAGCGCCATGCGCTGCACCGCTTCCAGCAGGCTGTCGTCCGGCACGGTCAGGGCGACACGTACCAGCGGCGTACCGCAATCACCGAAGACGCTGCCGGGCATCACCGCCACCTGCTGCTGTTCCAGCAGCCGCCAGGCGAATTGCTCACCGTTCAGGCCGGTGCGTGAGACATCGACCATCAGGAACATGCCGCCCTGGGGCAGGCTGGAGGACAGCTGCGGGATGGCCGCCAGCGCCTCGTGGACCAGACGCGCGCGGCGCCCGAGAGAGTCGCGCAGACGCTCGGTGGTATCGAAATCCCCGCGCAGCGCGGCCTCGGTCATGTCGGCGATGAAGGGCTGGTTGCCGAACAGCATGGTTTCCGAGACAGGCAACAGCCGACGGCAGAATTCCGCCGAGCCGATGGCCCAGCCACTGCGAAAACCGGTGGCAGCGTGACTCTTGGAGATCGAGGACACCACCACGGTGCGCTCACGCAGTGCCTCGATTTCCAGCGGAGAGACGAATTCGCCCGTGAAGATCAGCGCTTCATAGACCTCATCGCAGACGATCCACAGATCATGCTCGCGACATAGCGCGCCGATATGCTCGAGGGTCGTTCGGTCCATCACCGCCCCGGTGGGGTTGTGCGGCGTATTGAGCAGCAACACACGGCTCTGCGGCGTGATGGCCGCGGCCAGATCGTCTGGCTGCAACACGAAGCCATGCTCCATGCGCAGCGGTACCGGCTGCAGGTCACCGCCGGCGCCGCGGATCACGCCCTCATAGGTCGCGTAGTAGGGGTCGCCGGTCAGTACGCCGGCCCCCTCCTCCACCAGCGCCAGCATCACCGCGAACAGCGCCGTCTGCGTGCCGGGGAAACACAGCACGTTGTCTGCACTGATCTCGGGCATGCGCGCGGCGTAGCGTTCGGCCAGTGCCGCGACCAGCCCCGGTTCACCACGGCTATCGGAGTAGCGGGTACGGCCAGCCCGCAGCGCCTCGACACAGTGCTCGACCAGGGCCGGGTGCGTGGCGATATCCGGCTCCCCGATGGTCAGCTCGATGATCGGCTCGCCGGCCTGGATACGCTGGCGGGCGGCGCTGTGAACGGCCCATTTGTCACCGCCCAGATCACTCAGTCGTTCGGTAATGGTGGCGTAGCGCATGCTCAACTCCTGTGAGGTGGGGGTGATGTCGTGATAGCGACGTGCTCAAGCAAGGTGCCCTGTGGCAGCCGCAGAATGCCCTCTGCCGCCCGCATGGCGATCGCGGGCAGCCGCTCGACCGGATAGAGGTCGTGTTCCAGCCCGCCTTCCAGCCACAGGCCATCGATCAAGCCATTGAGGGCGATCGCCTGCTCCTGACATTCACTCTCGGTGGCGGGCAGCGCGTGGGCACTCAGCACCGGCTTGACCAGCTGTGCGAGCAGGTCGAGAAACTCGCGATAGGTTTCCTGGTGCACCGCCGAATAGCTGGCATCGTGGCGCACCCGGCCGATGAAGGTCGCCCACAGGGAGATCTTGTGGGCGGCCAGGTTGGGCTGCGTGAGACTCGCCGCGATGAAGCGCGCCAGACGACACGCCGGGGATACATCACTGGCCGGGCTGGCATCGGCGATATCGGAGGTCAGCTGGCCCATCATGTAGGCGTAGGCAGCCCGCACCATGTCGTCCTTGGTACCGAAATGGTGGCGAATCAGTCCCGGCGAGACCCCGGCCGCCTCCGCCACACGGCGAACGCTGGCACCGGCCAGACCGTGCTGCGCGACACAGCTCAAGGTGGCTTCCAGCAGGTCGCGACGACGCTGATCCTGGGAAAGCCGCTGGAATGCCTTGCGACTCATCGTGATGTCTCCCGTCCGGTCGCTGTCCCGCGCATCAGGCACTCGATGGCCTCTCGAACGAAGATGCCTTCAACAGCGCGCCTGCTATTAACAACGATAATCACAGCCAAGGCTCTCCAGCAGTCGCAGATGAGACTCCCACTCCAGCGCCAGATCTCCCTCCTCGTGGATGGCCATGTCGTACTGACCGACCACATGCTCACAGATCTCGGGCGAGAGGCGGCGCACCGGCTGGCCCATGGACAGAGTCGCGACCTGGATCTCGCAGCTGCGCTCGAGATAGAACATGTTGTTGAACATCTCGGCGGCAGAGGCGCCGGTGGTCAGCAGGCCATGATTGCGCAGGATCAGTGCCGGATTGTCGCCAAGGCTTGCCACAATGCGCTCGCGCTCATCCAGATCCAGCGCGATACCCTCATAATCGTGGTAGGAGACGCGGCCATGGAACTGCAGGGCGATCTGATTCAGTGGCAAGAGCCCTTCTTCCAGGCTCGACACCGCCACACCGGCGCGGGTATGGGTATGCATGATCCAGCTGGCTGAGTGACTTGCCGCATGAATCGCCGAGTGAATGGTGAAACCGGCCGGATTGACCCGCGCGGCACTGTCATCGACCTTCTGGCCGTTGACGTCGATCTTGACCAACGAGGACGCCGTGATTTCCTCCCAGCGCCAGCCGTAGGGATTGATCAGAAAATGCCCTTCCTCATCCGGTACCCGCGCCGTGATGTGGGTGTAGATCAGGTCGGTCATGCGATAGTGCGCTGCCAACCGATAGCAGGCCGCCAGGTCCAGGCGTGCTTGCCACTCCGCGTCACTCATGGTCGATGCCGGCATGTTGCTGTCTCCTGTGGTCACAATGTCGCTGTCTGGGGTCGAGAAAGGCTCGGCTGAGCCTTGAGAAGCATTGAAGCGTCCACCTTCGGTGTTCAAGCGACGCGGGCCTCAATCGCTGAGGGTTTTAAGCGCTGCGGCCCTCAATAGCCGCGCTGGCGATCCACGCCCAGCATGAGCGGCAGGCCATCGCGCAACTCACGCGCCGTGGCCACCACCTGTTCGGCCACCACCTCGGGGAGCGAGTCACTGGCCACATGCGGCGTGATGCGCAGGCGCGCGTCCTGCCACCAGCGGTGAGTGGGCGCCAGCGGCTCCTCGCGGAAGACATCCAGCGTCGCGCCTGCCAGTTGTCCGGCGTCGAGCGCGGCTTCAAGGTCCGCTTCCACCAGGTGCTCGCCGCGGCCGATCTGCACCAGCCAGGCGCCACGGCGCAGCCGGGCGAACAAGGCAGCGTTCAGCACGTTCTCGGTCACCGGGGTCAGCGGCAGGATATTGATCAGATAATCGGCGCCGTCGGCCGCCGCCATGACGGCAGCGTCACCGGTCAGGTAACGCACGCCCGGCACCGGCGCGGCCGGTTCGCTGCGACAGGCGACCGTCACCGAGAACCCCAGGGTCGACAGCGAACTGACCACGGCGCGCCCCATGCTGCCGTGGCCCAGCACGGCCACCTGTGCCTTCTCTGGCGCACGCATTGCCAACGGCTGCCATTCGCCACGCGTGGCATTGTCGGCCATGACGGCAAACTCGCGCTCGCGATGCAGTACCTCGTGAGCGGCGAATCCGGCCATCAGATACGCCTGATGCGGATCGCGCACCCGTGCGACCTGAACCTCGGCCGAGAGCCCCGGATGACTCATCAGGGCATCCACCCCCGCCGCGATCGACATGGCAAGCCGAAGATTCGGGTACGGCGCGAAGGCATCCTCCCCCGGCTGCCAGCAGATGGCGAACCGCACCTCGCTCGGGTCCTCGATCTCATGCGGATGACGCAGCACGACATCGTCGCCCAGCTGGCGCAGTGCTTCACCGTAGACGCTGTCCAGGTCCAGGGACTCACTCAGATAGACACCCAGAATCGGGGCTTGGCTTGGCATTGGCTCTCCTTGTGACACGACTGGCAGCGAGTGGGTTGCCATGGATTTCTCCTCACTATTACACACTCGTATAACTACTGCCAACCGTCACGTGCTCCCCTGCTCCCTCATCGCCTTGCCAATGCCTTGATCGATGGGGTTTTTCCGTCACCGCACTGTTCTGGATGAAACATGCGCGCCACAACGACAAAAGGAGAGGCGCAAGCGCCTCTCCTTTTTCATGTGTTACCTGGTCAATGGTGCAAGCTGGCGTCAGCGGTGATGACAGCCTGACGCTGCCAACCTGATGGCAGCGAAGGAATTCACAACGAGGCCACCTTCGCCACTGGCGGGCGCTGCTTGCCCTGGGTGACGATGTAGATACCGCTTGCGACCACGATGGCGGCGCCCAGCAAGGTCATGGCATCGAGGCTTTCCCCCAGCACCATGACCCCGAGCGCCAAGGCAAACAGGACGCGGGTATAGCGAAATGGCGTGACCACCGAGACCTCGCCCTTGCGCATGGCAATCGTCAAGGCGTTGTAGGCGATGACCCCGAGTATCACGGCACCCACGATCAGCCAGGTCGCCTCGGGCGCATACGCAAGCGGGGTCTGCTGGTAGAGAGCGATCAGCCCCCCCGCCGGAATCAGGGCGAGAAAGCCATAGATGCCGAGCTGGACGTTGGACAACGACGCCGGCGCGCCGCGCGTCGCCAGGTCCCGTCCGGCGAAGCCGATCGTGCTGATCACCGCAAACAGTGAGGTCATGTTGAAGCTGTCGAGGCCTGGGCGCACGATCAGCAGCACGCCAATGAAGCCGACACCGATTGCCAGCCAGCGCTTGCGGCTGACGCGCTCCCCGAAGAACAGTGCCGCCCCGGCCACCACGACCAGCGGCGTCGCCTGCAGGATGGTGGAGGCAGTGGAAAGCGGCATCAGGGTGATGGCGAGGGCGAAGCTGCTGCGGGCGATGATTTCACAGATGACACGCACCAGAATCGGACGCGAGAAGATCGCCGCAGGCATGAGGGACTCACCGCGCAGGCAGGTCAACAGCATGAAGACCAGCATGCCGCCGAGACCGAACAGCATCAGGGTGATACCGGTCGAGGTATGCCCCGCCGCCAACTTGAACAACAGATCCTCCACCGCGAATGCTGCCATCGCGATGACCATGAAAACACTACCACGCATATTGTCCACTCACGCCCCCTTGGTCTTTCAAGTCACATTCACCAGACGGTCTGGCGGCCAGGATCAAGCGCGTATCGCGCTGCAACATCACCCCACGGCAGGCAGCGGGTCCGCTTGATCATCGGTGGCATCGTCCCACCATCACGCCATCAAGTCTTGCACCCTGCGCGTGAGGAGAAACAGGCGCGATTGCCGCAAAGACGCGTTTCAGAACCCCCCATGATGGCGCAAGGCCACGCTATCCGGCACTCGAGTGATGCGCTGGCAGCGCTCTTGTTAGACGAAAGATATGGCGTCAGGCGCCCGGCGCGCTCGAATCTGAACGTCAAGGAAAGCCAGAACTTCACGGCAAGCCTCGCACAGCAAGACGCCCGCGATCAGCGAGCGGGAGCTCGTGAACGCGGGCGTCAATCCTCAATGTCTCTTCACACGGCTCAGTCCTGTTGATTCTCCAGCAGCGACTTCAGGCCATGCGGCTGGCAACGCAGGTACTGGGGCGCAGCCTTGACGGTGTCACCCAGCGCAGCGGCCGCGTGCCACGGCCAGCGCGGGTCGTAGAGGATGCCACGCGCCAGCGCGATGGCATCGGCACGCTCGTTTGCCAGCAGGTCTTCGGCCTGCTGCGGCTCGGTGATCAGGCCAACGGCAATCACCGGCATCTTCACCTGCGCCTTCAGGGCCTCGGCGTGCGGCACCTGATAGTTGGGCGCTACCGGAATCTGCTGCTGCGCGCTGAGCCCGCCACTGGAGACATGCAGATAGTGGCAGCCACGACGGTCCAGCGCCTTGGCAAGTTCGATGCTCTGCTCGAGGTCCCAGCCGCCCTCGACCCAGTCCGTCGCGCTGATCCGGATGCCCAGCATCACGTACTGCGGGATCGCGGCCCGCACGGCGTCAAAGACCTCTAGCGTCAGACGCATGCGGTTCTCGAGTGAGCCACCGTAGTCATCGTCGCGCTGATTGCTCAACGGCGACAGGAATTCGTGCAGCAGATAACCATGCGCCGCATGCAGCTCGATGCCGTCCAGGCCGATGTCGACGGCGCGCTGTGCCGCCGCCACGAAGTCCGCGATGGTGCGGCGGATCTGCTCGCCACTCATCGACTCGGGGAGCGGCCCGCCTTCGCTGAAGGGAATCGCGCTGGGGGCAAGTACCTGCCAGCCATTGTCGTTGCCGGGCGCGATGGCAGCACCGCCCTCCCAGGGCTTCTGGCAGGATGCCTTGCGTCCCGCATGACCGATCTGCACCGCCAGCGGCATCGGTGAATAGCGGCGGATACGCTCGACAACTCCCTGCATGGCTTGCTGGCATGCCTCATCGTAGAGTCCGACATCGCCATGGGTGATGCGCCCTTCCGGGGCAACGGCGCTGGCTTCGAAGATCAGAAGCCCAGCTCCGGACTGGGCGAGATTGCCAAGATGCTGATCATGCCAGGCCTGCATCTGGCCCTCCTCGGCGGAGTACTGACACATGGGCGCGATGATGATGCGATTGTCCAGCGTGAGCGGGCCGAGGGTGAGAGGTGAAAACAGTGTGGACATGGAGTTCCTCTGGAGGCAGACAGGGCGGGTTCGGCAAGGCGCAGGCGCGAACATGGCGAGAAGGTCCGTGCTGCCAAAGCCGATGCAGTGCAAGCACAATGCGGGCACCGGGCAAGCGCCACAAGCGCAAGCTGGCCGTGATGACGGCAACGCTGAGTTGCCCATGCTTCACGCACGCCCTGCCAGCGCCCCACCATCAGCGACTCGCCTCAGCATCAGCGACTCGCCTCATCCTCCAGCACTTCCTTGACCAGCAGACGCCCGACATCGGCAATCGCGGCATTGCGTGCTGCCAGTTCCGCCTCGCTTTCGGTCAGATAGACCGCCACGATCAACGGGGCACGCAACGGCGGCCACAGGATGGCAACGTCATTGTTGGTGCCATACCCCCCGCCGCCGGTCTTGTCCGCGATCTGCCAGTCATCGGGCAAGGCCGCCCGCAGCTTGTCATCACCGGTGGTGTTGGCCAGCATCCAGCCCTGCAGAGCCAGGCGCGATGGCTCGCTCAGCGCATCCCCCACCAGCAGTCGCTGCAGGGTAGCCGCCATCGCGTGCGGCGTGGTGGTATCGCGCGGGTCACCGGGAGTGGCCTCATTGAGCGCCGTTTCACGTCTATCCAGCCGCGTGCTGTCATCGTCCAGGCGCCGCAGATAGGCCGTCAGTGCGGCAGGACCGCCAAGGGTGTCGAGAATCAGGTTGCCCGCGGTATTGTCGCTGGTCGTGATGGTGGCATGGCACAACGCCTCGAGCGTCAGGCCTCCATCCCGGGTGTGGTTCTCGGTGATGGGGGAATAGGTCACGAGGTCCGCCGGGCGAATCTCCACCTTGCGTGACAACGATTCCTGGCCTTCGTCCACCCGGGAGAGCATATGACCACAGGCCAGCACCTTGAAGGTGCTGCTCATGGGGAAGCGCTCATCCCCCCGCCAGCTGAAACGGGTGCCATCGGCGGTATCCAGAACGGTGACACCGATTCGCGCGCCGACCTCTGATTCGATGGCCTGAATGGCCGACGCCGAGAGCGGCTTGTCAGCGGCCAACGCATCGTCTGCGGCCTGAGCGCCCAGCGGCAGACAGGCAAGCGCGGCGGCGGCCAGCCACTGTTTCCAGCACCTTGAAGGCCTGACAGCAAGCTTTACCGCAAGGCTGGAAGAGTGCAATGGAGACGAGCGGTGATCGGCACCGCACAGGCGCTGAGGGGATGAAGGCATCAATGACATGTCCTGATCATGGGGAGCGGTCGTGTCGCAGCAGACACAACCAATATGCAGCATGCTACATGTACCATAGCCGCTTAAGCGCGGGTATGCCGGCCATCTCACTACGGGCCGCGGACTGGCAGAGACTTGATCTGGATCAATGCCAGCGCACGCTGCCCTCACTCATCGAGAACCTTGAGCGTCTTGTTGCGCTTGGCGCCGGGCTTGGCATGCCATGACAGGCGAATATCGAGGCGATGATGATCATCCTCTCGCCGCGCCGTGACCTTGAGGGTCATCAGGCCGCGCGGTGCCAGCCGAATCTCGCCGTCCTCATCGCGAAATGACAGCAGCCCCTTGCCCAGCCCCTTGATGATGGCCTTGAGAATGTCCTGAACGCCATCGATGGACTGCAATGATTCATGTCGGAACAGCGACTTGTCCTGCTTGTCGTCTTTCACCTGCCTCTCCTGTGCGTGTTTCAGGGCGCGTAGACCTTGACCTCGGGATGGTCATTGCTGATGCCGACGATGCGTCCACAGGCTTCTATCAGCGTCGCCCCCATGCCCACGCCATCCAGCCCTTCCTTGCGGCGTGAATTACGATCCAGGGTGACGTCGCCCTCGATATGCAGAAGGCCGTGGCGCCAGCCCAGCTGCTGGCCCGCCTGATGATTGACGTGACCATGCATCACGGCACGAATGCCAACCTTGTGCAGGCGCTTGACGCCTGCGGCGCTCAGCACCATGTCGCTCTTGCGATATTTGGTGCGCAGTACATTGGCCAGCTCACCGTAATAGAAGGTGAACGGGTCTTCGCGCAGGATGCGCCGGAATTCCTGATTGACCTGCGAGACCTTCTGGCGGCCGAGTCGTCTGGCGAAGGCATCATCCACGCCTGCATGGACATGCAGGAAGGCGCCACTGCGATAGGCAAGGCGCATCTCGTCGAAGAACCAGGCAAAGCGCCCGCCGGGCTTGAGAAACAGCTCGTGGGCCTTGAGCGCGGCGGCATAGGTCTGGCGCAACGAGAGACCGTGTTTCTCACAGGCATGCTCGAAGCCATCGGCCTTGGCGCTCAGGCGAGTGATCTCCTTCTCCAGCGCCTCCCCCTTGAGCACATGGCCTGCCGATTTGCGAAACTGCTCCGCCCAGTCCGGCCCCGGGTACAGGCGCCGACGACACTCACTTCGCGAGGGAATGCTCTTCATCGCCCGCGGTCTGTCCGCCAGGTAGTGATCGAAGACTTCCTTGAGCAGCGCCAGCCCCTTGGCGCCCATGCGCACGAACAGATGATCAGTACGCGCCGAATCATCATGACTCAGCCGCATCAGCGCCAGCATCAGCCGCATGTCGTGATTGCCCGCCAGCAACTTGAGACGCGCCCCGCTGCGCATCAAGGTGCGCAGGGCTTCCAGCAGCTCCAGATTGCTGGGGCCCTTGTCGAGGCAATCACCGCCGATGACGAAGACGCTGCGCTTGCCCCGCGCCGTCAATACCAGGTGGTCCCGCGAGGTCAGGCGCACACCGCCACTGGCCACCAGAGATGCGATGAAGGCTTCCGCGTCGGCATGCGCATCGGAGATGAAGATGACATCGCGGCGTGGCCAGTCCTTGCTGCCCAGCTTGCGAGCGGCGCGGGACACCTTGTCACCGGCGCGCAGGTGCTGATGTGTCTCGGGCCACTGAGCCGCGTGACTGGGTAGCGCCTTGAGATAACGCGTCGGGCCTCGGTAACGCGGTACGGCGTCGCTCATGGGGGGACTGAGGGTCATTGGGCTATCTCCTTGTGGCATCTGCTTGCCTCGTTGAACTCACCGGCTTGTGGCAAGCAAGCGCCTTGCCGCTCCTTGGGGCCCATCCGGGGGAATGTGGAATGAGGTCACGGGCACAGGGCGACAAGCTTATGACCGTTTGATCACAGAAAGATGACAGGCCCGTATCACGCTGATGCGCTGGCCTGCTTCTCTGCTGTCAATGACTCCGCCCATCCCCTGCTCTCCAGCACCCCGCCCGCTCTCTGCACTTCAGTACCCCGCCGGCTGGCCGCCAACTCAGTCCTGCGCGGGCTCGTGACGCTGGCGCACCTTCCACTCGCCAGCCACATGCCGCCATGACCCAGGCGGAGTTTCCTCGATGACCACCGGCCGCGCATGGTGCATGCTCAGCCCGGCAATCTGGTCGAAGTCCAGCACGCCCAGCAGATGCGCCGCATGGCGCAGCGCTGCGCCATGGCCGACGACCAGCGTCAGCGTGGCGCCCGATGTGGGGGGGGATGTGGGAGCCGAGACAGAAGGTGTTGAGGAAGCCGGTAGCGAAGCAATGAAGTCGGCCACCCGCTGACCGGCCTGCATCAGGGATTCAGCTCCCGGCAGCGGCAGGCGAAAGTGGCTGTTGGATTTCCAGTCGGCCGGCAGGAAATCCACGCGCGGGTCATGACGCACCGCTTCGGCGATCTGTGCCGTGGTCAGATTGGCGGCGCTGCCCAGACTGCGCTCCCACAGGGCATCATGTGCCATGAGCGAGAACTCACGCTCTGTCCTGTCACCCATGACCTCGTTCATCACCTGCGCCGTCTGCCAGGCACGCAACAGGCTGGAGGCATGTACCGTGCTGGCCGGTTGCCAGCCATGTGCCTGACACAGCGTCAGCACTTCCTCGGCTCCCTCACGCGCCTGACGCTCACCGCGACGGGTCAAGGGAAACGGCTGCAGCGCGCTCGGGGTATCAATCTGCTGGTGATAATCGGCATGACGAATCAATGCCACACGTCGAATTGTCGGTTCATCAGTCATCGGCCGTCGCTCTTCCCGTCTTCACTCGGTATTGATTCATGCTGGCGGTCCTCGCCATGCGTCGCCTCGTACGGTGCTAGTGGCGCCAATGGAGCTTATGGAGCTGATGGAGCTAAAGGCGCCAGTCTCCCGCACTCACGTCGCCTGGCGCGACTGCTCAAGCCGTGCCAGCAGCGCCATGGCGGCGTGCCCCATCTCGTGGTTCTTCAACAGGCTCGGCACGACCTCCGCCGCCACCCAGCGCCGACTGCGATGCGGCTCCTCCCGCTCGCTCTCTTCCTGCTCATGCACGACTCTCACGGCGTGCAGACTAGCGGCGACAGGAGCGCCCCACTTCTCGTAACTGAATTCCAGCGCTGCGTGGTCCAGCGCCTCCGCCTCAATGCCCGCTTCCTCGCGGGCTTCCTTGAGCGCGGACTCAAGCGGACTCATGCCCGGCTCGACGATCCCCTTGGGCAGGCTCCAGTGACGATTGGAGGAAGAGCCGATCAGCAGCACCTCCCACTGGGCATCTTCGCCTTCCCCCTGCAGACGACAGGGCAGGACGGCCGATTGACGGTAGTAATAGGCGGGGCGTTCGCGGCGCTCCTCACCGGCCGGGAATGGCCAGGGGAAGCCATCCGGCAAGGCACGCACGCGCTGGATCAGCTCCAGGCTCATCTGACCGGAGCGCAGGTCTTCCCAGCGCCCCTCGAAGGTCAGCTTGACCACCGCCGCCGTCGGCAGCAGCTTGGTCTCCTTGGGCGGACGCGGCCGCTTGCCGGTCAGCCAGACCAGCGCATCTTCCAATGCCGGGTTATGGCCGATGATCATCAGTCGCTGCACGCTGTCCGGGCAGGCGCGCACCGTCTTGAGCAGCGGCGCCTCGTCCTCGCAGTAAAGCGCAGGCTTGAGCTCGATCATGTCGACGCCGAGGCCCATCGACTTCACGCACTTTTCAGCCGTGGCGCGCGCGCGAAGGGCCGGCGAGCTCAGGATGGCATCCGGTACCAGCGCCTCCTGGGCAAGCCAGGCCCCCATGCGCTGGGCGCCGCGCTTGCCGCGCTCCTTGAGGGGTCGATGGAAGTCGTCAGCTGCCACTGACCAGTCCGACTTTCCGTGGCGCATCAACAGCAGTTCACGACGCATGTTCAAGCCTCCAGCAAGGGGGTCAGGTGGTTCTCGACCAGCGCGGCGAAGTCCACGCGCCCGGTCACCTCAAGCACGCGGGTTGCCGCCAGGCGCTCCAGATACGGCGCGGGATCAAGGCTTGCGCCATTGGGCACGAAACGGCCATCCCGCTGCTGGTGGAAGGGCCCCGGTGTCTTCATCACCGCGCGTATCAGCGCTTCGCTGCGGCTGACCTCGACCTCGCGCACCTCGAGTGGCGCCTCGCTGCCGCGCGTCCAGTTGAGTATCACCATGGCTGCAAGCTCGCCACTGGCGCGGATACGCCCGGGGCCGTAGACGTCCTCGATGATCAGATCGTGCTTCTCTTCGAGATCCCACAGCGCTTCTTGCGGCATCGCTTCATAGCCTGCGATACGTGCGGGGTCCAGCAGCGGGCGCAGACGCGGATTGTTGAGCATGGTGCCGGGATTGATGCGTGGCAACTTGGCGACGCCGCGGGCACGCAGCGTTCCCTCCCGCCCGGGGCGGTCCAGGAACAGCCGGTCATTGCTGATGAAGTCGAACTCGGGATTGTCGAGCGCCTTCACCATGGTGGTGGACTTGCCGCCGCCGGAGAAGGCGGCGATGGCCACCGCGCGATCGCCCTTCGACAGCGCCGATGCGTGACAGATCAAGCCGTCATTCTGCTGCAGATGCGACATGTGCAGATTGAGCAGGAAGTTGATCACCTGGCTTTCATTGTCTTCACAGGGCCCGAACGCCAGGTTGTGGTCGTTGCTGCGCAGAAAGGCCATGCCCGTGCGCACCTTGTGAATCAGGCGCCCGTCGGCCAGGTCGATAATGGCGTCCTTGCGGCGTGTCTTGCCGGGCTCCGGCATCCAATCGACGAAGGCCTCGGGCACGATGCCGAGTCTCGCTGCCGCTGGCGTGTCCTTGAGGGCCGGCGCCTCGAGCACATGCACGAGCCTGGCTCCCCTCGGCACATTGTCGAGCGCCACAATGCGCGCGCAATGGCGAAAATATGTCGCCAGACGTTGCAGCAGCCGTGGCATGTCCGTCTTCACGCACAGGCGAAAGTCATCCACCTCGAACAGTAGCGCCTCGCTCAGGCACTGGCGCGACGGCGTCAGCGCCGTGAAGCAGGCGGCGGCCGTCCACTCTGCAAAGGGCAGCGTGGCAAGGCTGGCCGGGCTGTCACAGGTCGTCGCGCTCATGCCAGACACTCCATCACGTGATCGAGATAGGCGGTGGCCGCATCGACACCGGCACCTTCCAGCGCGCCGCGGAAGCCGCCGAAGGCCGAGACTTCGAAGATGATCGGGCCATCGTCGGTCAGCGCGACATCGACGGTGGTGAAATCGAGCTTGAACGGCGCCTGGGCACGCTGCGCCAGCGCGATCAGCTCCTCGGAGGGCTCGAAGGGCGCGTACTTGCCACCGGCGTGGATGGTGGTATTCCAGGCATCGCCCCCACTGACGCGGGCGTAGCTGCACAGATAACGGCCCCCGACGAAGACCATGCCGTAATCCTGCCCCGGCAGGTCGAGGCGCTGCTGCAGATACATCATCGGGTGCTCGGCGGCGAACTCACGCACGGCAGCTTCCAGCGCGGCATCATCGCCGGTGTCCTCGATGATGCACATGCCCCGTGCCTTGGTGGAGAAAAGCGGCTTGAAGACGGCGGCCTTGAAGTGCTTGACGGCCTCGCAGGCCGTCGCCACGTCTTCGGTGACCAGTGTGGCCGGCATCGGGATATCGGCATTGGCCAGCGTGACGGTGCAGCTCAGGCGGTCGATCAGGCGAATCATGCTCTCCGCGCTGCTGAAGACGCGCACGCCCCTGGCTTCGGCGACGCGCAGCAGCTCCAGGCGGTCCAGGCTGCCCGGGGAATATTCCGCGCTGATCTTCTTGACGATCAGGGCATCCAGCTCGGTCAGGTCATGACGCACCCCGGCAGAGTCACGGAATTCGAGGCAGTTGCGGGACAGGTCCAGCGAGACGGCCGCCATGTCGATCACGAGACGAAAGCCCGTCCGTGCTTCGATGGCATCCGCCAGCACCTCGGTCGACCACTTGCCGGGAATACCCACGACGCCAATCTTGAAATCAGTCAACGAACAACTCCTCCAGGGGAATACGGTAATCGGCCGGCCGTTCAGGGTCGGCGCCAAGCACATGCTCGAGTATAAAGCGTGCGCGGTTGAACATGCGCCCTGCCAGCCCGGCATCGAGGATGAAACGTGTCGAGGTGGCAAAGGAGCGCGCCAGGCCAAGTGCCAGACGCCATTCAAAGGTGGTATCGCCCTGCTCATGGGCAAAGCGACGCATCTGCTGACCGAAACTCAGGGCCAGCGCCAGAATACGGGCCCGCAGCGCCGCATCCGTCAATTGCAGACGGTAATGGGACACCATGTGCACGGACACATCCTGCACATAGTCCTGATAGGCCGAGCGGTGAAGATCGATGAAGCGGATGCTCTGCTTCGCCGGATCGAAGAGGATGTTGTCGACATTGAAGTCGCCGTGGATATAGACGGCGAAGGGAGCCTCGAGCGAACGTTCCCTACCTGCGGCCTGCTCGATCAACGCTTCCAGCGAGGGCATCTCGCGCCCACACAGCGAGGCACCGCAGTGGCGAAATTCCGGATGGATCTGATAGACATCACTCAGCCGCTTGAGCAGCTGGCGCATGTGCCCTGCAGTGACCGGCTTGTCGCGGCGGGTGGTGGTCCACACCGAGTGCAGCGTCTCGACCAGCGCCTGCTGGGCGGTACGATTGAGGCGTGACGATTCGTTGATCAACAGATGCTCGAGGGTCATGCCCGGCAGGTGCTCGATCAAGAGTGCCGCGCTGTCGCCCTGCTGATGATGCGAGAGGATGCGGGGGGCGATGCCGGGATAGATGTCGTGCCAGCGCTCGACGCCCTGACGCTCCTCCTCGACCTTGCGCCCCAGGCCATCCTTGAAGATGGCCAGATACTCCGGCGAGGTCAGCGGCAGATCGCCGGTTGGCTTGCGGTCCCTGGATTTGCGGTCCTTGGACTTGCTGCCATTGGACTCGCTCGCCTTGTTCTTGCTGCCCTGTTGCTTGTCGTTGGCCGGCTTGCCCTTGTCACTGACCTTCTCAACAGCCCTCCCACTGGGCTTCTCGCTGGCAATCCCCGAGATCCGGCTGCCGGAGCGTGTCTCGGCCAAAGTGTCGACGCGCATCTCGCCCGCCGTCTGACTGCCATCACCGAGTTCATTGACCAGGTGCGTCAGCGAGGCATAGCGCTCGAAGTTGAGTGACTGACCGAGGGTTGCCGAGATGACCGCCTCACCCAACTGCCCCAGCACCTCGCCCATCTGGCTGATTTCCCGGGCCACGAACAGCAGATGTGTCAGGTCTTCGGCGGGAGCGCGCTTCTTCTTGAGCTGGCCAGTGAGTGCCCGGATGCGGCCTTCACTGTCCCGCTTCAGCTTCTCGCGACTGCGCGCAAGCTTCAGGGCCAGGGACAGGGAGCCGTTCTCCAGCGACATCTCGCTGCGCAGAATGCCGCGACGCACACGGCGCAGCGACTTGACCAGCACGATATCATCGACCAGCTGGACATCATCGACGCGAATCAGCTGCTCCAGACAACTGCGCGCCAGCTCACTGAGCCGTGCCAGACCACTGGCGACCTCGACCAGGCTCTGCTGGAAGCGGGCCCGCGCGTGCGAGCGCTTGTGGTTTCGGGCTTCAGGGCATGCCTGTTCGATACGCTGGCAGAGGTTCTCGGCGTACCCCTGGCGCTCCAGCAGCTTGCGCGCCATGGCCGCCGTCGGCGCGGACACGAACGCCTGCAGCCAGCCATATTGGCTATCCACTTCCGAACACAGAAATCGAAGGTTGTCGCGCGTGCTTTCAGGCCAGGCCTGATCCATGCCATCTCTCCATCCACTCGGAAATCATCCCAATGCCATAGTATTCCACTCAAAGATGACAATCCGCGACACGCGCTGGAGGAATCGACTGTCTTGTGGGTGGTCGGCCGGGCTGAAGCGCGGTTTTTTCATTGAATTCCACCACCCGAACGCCTCCCCCTAGACGTATCGCCTATAGCTGGACAAGACCGGATTCGGTGACAGTAGCGCAAGCGACCCTGCCAACCCCCGCGCGACCCACCACGGATGGAGACCCGCATGACCATCACCTGCATCAATGACCTGCAACGCCTGGCGAAACGCCGCGTGCCGAAGATGTTCTACGACTATGCCGATTCCGGCTCGTGGACGGAGTCCACCTATCGGGCCAACGAGGCCGATTTCGCCGCGATCGGACTGCGCCAACGGGTGATGGTCGACATGGACAATCGCACTCTGCGCACGAAGATGCTCGGCGAGGAGGTGGCCATGCCGGTGGCGATCGCACCGACTGGCCTGACCGGCATGCAGCATGCCGATGGCGAGATGCTGGCCGCGCGCGCGGCGAGTGACTTCGGTATCCCCTTCACGCTCTCGACCATGAGCATCTGTTCCATCGAGGACGTCGCATCCGTCAGCTCACGGCCCTTCTGGTTCCAGCTTTACGTGATGCGCGACAAGGATTACATCGGACGACTGATCGATCGCGCCAAGGCCGCGGAGTGTTCCGCGCTGGTACTCACCGCTGACCTGCAGATCATCGGCCAGCGCCACAAGGACCTGATCAACGGCCTGAGCGTGCCCCCTCGCCCCACCGTGGCGACCGTGCTCGATCTGGCCACCAAGTGGCGCTGGTGTGCCGGCATGCTCAAGACCAGGCGCCACACCTTCGGCAATATCGCCGGCCACGTGAAGGATGCCGAGAATCTGAGTTCCCTCTCGAAATGGACCGCCAGCCAGTTCGATCCGAGCCTGAGCTGGGACGACATCAAGTGGATCAAGGACCGCTGGGGCGGCAAGCTGATCATCAAGGGCATCATGGAGCCGGAAGATGCCGAGCTGGCCGTGCAGGCAGGCGCCGATGCGGTGATCGTCTCCAACCACGGCGGACGACAGCTGGATGGTGCCGCCTCCTCCATCTCCGCCCTGCCGGACATTCTCGCGGCAGTCGGCGACAGGACAGAGGTCCACATGGACGGGGGTATCCGCTCCGGACAGGATGTGCTCAAGGCGGTGGCGATGGGCGCCAAGGGCGTCTATCTGGGGCGCGCCTTCCTCTATGGGCTCGGCGCCATGGGCGAACAAGGCGTAACCAAGTCCCTGGAGATCATCCACAAGGAACTCGACACCACGCTAGCCCTGTGCGGACTGCGTGATATCCACGACGTGGACACGCGGATTCTCAGGCCCGGCACCTATCCGGTGGCCAGCTCGCAGAGCGAAGCCGAAGCAGCGCGAGAATCACGCCGCCAGGAACCTCATGACGCGCTGGGCGCGACCTCCTGAACACGACGGCGGGGCAATAACGCCCTGAAAAAGCACAAGGCCGACATGCGCCAGTGGAATCCACCACGGCGCATGTCGGCCTGTCATCACTGGGTGGCGACTCTCTCAAGGCTCACTCAAGCGCCTCTCCAGAATCACTCAAGAGCCTCTCAAGATCCGCTCAAGACTCAGTGCACCTTGAGGCGCGGCCCCATGCTTCGGCGCAGCACGTCACTGACCACCTCGGCGGAGCCCTTCAGCGGCCCCAGCAGCAGGAACTGGTGCTGGCGCTGCAGCCCTTGATAGGCGGCGCGCGCGAAGCGTCCTCTCACCTGCAGATCATCATTGCCCTTGTTGCCCTGGGCATTGCCCAGCTTGTCACTCAACTTGCCGCTGAGCTCACCGACGCTGCCGGCACTGGAGAGTGACAGCAAGGTACCGCGGTCCTTGAACTCGAAGGCCTGAGCCGGCTCACCCTGCTGGCGACGCGGCAGTTCATCGGCGAGAAACTCGGCCTGCTCGCTGGCCACCTGAGCGGTGGGCGGCAGCGGTGCCTCATCGATGTTGGCACAATCGCCCAGCGCGAAGATGCTGTCGTGGCCGAGGCATTGCAGCCCGGGCGTCACCGTGAATTGACGCTTCTTGTTGCTTTCCAGGGCATCGATTTCCTCGACGATGGCAGGCCCGACACGCCCTGCTGCCCAGACCACCAGATCCGCGTCCCGCGTCACCGACTCGTCGCCTTCACTGATCTCGACACTGCCGGGGGACACCTTGGCGACCTGACGCGACAGTTCGATCTTGATGCCCTGCTCCTCGAGTCGCTGATGGATCGACTCGCGCAGTTCCTGTGAGACACTGGGCATGAAGGTCTCGGTGGCCTCGAGAATCGTGATCTCGACCTTCGCGCCCTTGGGTGCAGGGGCGTCATGCATGCCACGCGCCTCATGCAGGTAGGCGGCCAGTTCGACACCGGTGGCGCCGGAGCCGACGATCACCACCTGATACGGCCGCCCCGGGGACTCCTTGGCACTATCTTGCGTGCCTCCCTCAGTGCCAACCTGAGCGCCGCCCTGGGTGGCTGACAGGCCAGCATCGCCTGTCGGTGCTCTTTCCATCGCCACATGATTGGCCAGCAGGCCACGCGAGAACTGCTGGGCGATGCGCTCGGCGTCATCAGGGGAATCCAGCAGGCAGGCATGCTCCAGCACACCCTCGACCCCCATGTCCGGCGTCACACCGCCCAGGGCCAGCACCAGCTGACGATAGCCCCTGACGCGCGCCGGCACCTCGGCGCTCGCGTGGTCTTCCCTGCCCGGGATCGCCGCCAGGGTGATCTGGCGCTGTTCAGGGTCCACGCTTTCGAGTGTGCCGCACTCATAGCGGAACCCCCACTGCTCGGCCAGACCGGAATACCCCAGCTCATCGACCTGACGCCGCCCGAGGCCCGCCGCTATCTCATGCAGTCGTGGCTTCCATACGTGACTGGTGTCGCGGTCTATCAGCAAGACGTCCTTGTGGCCTGCCTTGGCAAGGCGAACCGCCAGCTCGAGTCCGCCGGCACCGCCACCGACAATGACGATATCGGCGTCGCGCGTTGGCTGAGGATCATGCGTTTCCATAGAGGCCTCCTTTAGCGGGGTCGAATATAGAAACCTTATGTCAGACCAGGTGCTTTTCAAGACTGACACGCATGACTTCGCCAATGCGCTGCCTTTGATGCGACGCATCATTGGCGTGATCGCCTGCGCAACGCTTGAGGCCACCTTGGGGTTTGACAGCGCTCGAGTCCGCGACTAAAGCTTATTTATACGAATAAATATAACTGACTCGCTGCCGCTCAGGACATCGCATGCCGACATCGCCCTCCCCCCTAGACACTTCACGTGCCAGCACCAGTGCCAACGCCTCCGGCGCCCACCTGCCCAAGCGGCAGAAGCTGGCCGAGCTGATCAGTGATGATCTGAGGCGCAGCATCGTGCTCGATGGATTGAGCGAAGGCGACCGGCTGCCCAATGAGAAGGCGCTGATGGCCCAGTACGGCTGCGCCAAGGGCACGCTGCGCGAAGCCCTCAAGATTCTCGAGGTCGAGGGCTTGATCACCCTGAAGACGGGGCCCAATGGCGGCGCCGTGCTCAATGCGCCGAGCATGGAACCGGCCAGCCGCATGCTGAGGAGCTTCCTGCATTTCAAGACGCTCAATGGCGCTCAGGTCTATCAGCTACGCCGACTGCTGGAAGTCGAGATGGCGGTCTCGGTGGTGGGCCTGCTCAGCGAAGAGGACCTGGTGACGCTCGAGAACAATGTCCATGACTGCAGCTGTCACCAGCCACAGGACGAGGACCAGCGGCGCCAGCGCTTCCTGGAAATCGAATTCCATCAGGTGCTGGCCCGCGCCTGCCCCAACCCGCTGCTCAGCTTCATGTGCCAGTTCCTCAACGACATGCTGCATGAGCTGGTCGTCATCAAGAAGGCCTACCTGCCGGAGCGCAAGCAGTTCGACCAGGCCAATCAGCATTACCACTCCGGCCTGATCACGGCGTTTCGCCACGAGGACCATGAGCAGGTCAGACAGCTCATGACAGAACACATGCAGGATGCCGAGCACCACATGACGGCACTCGAGGTGGAAATGGCCGACCAGTTGCTCGTCACCCCCGCGCAGCTGATGGCCGACAGCAGAGCCTGACCCGAAGCCGAAGTCTGGACCGAAACAGGAGCGGAGCCCAAAACAAGAGCGGAATTGATACAAGAGCAGAACCGGAAGCACAACAACAATATCCACGAGAGGATGAAGCCGATGACCACTGCCCAGATGGACACATCGCCCGCGAATACCCTGAGCGAGCTGCGCACCGACAGCGATCGCCTGTGGCAATCACTGATGACCCTGGCCGAGCTGGGCGCCACGCCCAAGGGCGGCGTCAACCGCCAGGCGCTGACCAAGCTGGACCGCCAGGCGCGCGACCTCTTCATTCAGTGGTGCAAGGCCGAGGGTTGCACGATCCGTATCGATGCCATCGGCAACATCTTCGCGCGCCGCGCCGGCACCGATCCGGACGCACCGGCGGTGATGACCGGCAGCCACATCGACACCCAGCCGACCGGCGGCAAGTTCGATGGCTGCTTCGGGGTGATGGCCGGGCTTGAGGTCCTGCGCAGCCTCAACCAGCACGACATCAAGACCCGCTGCCCGGTGGAAGTGGTGGTCTGGACCAATGAAGAAGGCTGTCGCTTCGCGCCCTGCATGATGGGGTCCGGCGTGCATACCGGCCAGTTGTCACTGCACGAGATGCTCGCCCAGAAGGACAGCGACGGCGTGACCGCCGGCGAGGCACTGGATTCCATCGGCTATCGCGGCAGCGATGAGATCCCCCGCGAGAACGTGCGCGCCTTCTTCGAGAGCCACATCGAGCAGGGCCCGATTCTGGAAGATGAAGCGACCACCATCGGCGTGGTGATGGGCGCGCTGGGTCAGCGCTGGTTCGATCTGACCCTCACCGGTCAGGAGGCGCACGCGGGCCCCACGCCCATGTCACTGCGCCAGGACGCCATGCTTGGCGCGGCCGAGATCACCGTCGCCGTCAATCGCATCGCCATCGATCACGCGCCGCATGGCCGCGGTACCGTGGGCGTGATGCAGGTCCACCCGGGCTCGCGCAACGTCATCCCCGGGCAGGTCAACATGACCATCGACCTGCGCTCGCTGGAACCCGACTCCCTCACCGCGATGGTCGCGGAGCTGAAAGAGGTCGTCGAAGCCGTCAGTCAGCGGCATCGCCTGACCTACGAGCTCACCCCCACCGCCGACTTCGTGCCGGAACACTTCGCCGACAACTGCGTGAACGCGGTGCGCAATGCCGCCAGCCAGCTCGGCTACTCGCATCTCGACATCGTCAGCGGCGCCGGCCACGACGCCATCTTCATGGGCCGTATCGCCCCCGCCGGCATGATCTTCGTGCCCTGCGAAGGCGGCATCAGCCACAACGAGATCGAGAACGCCGCGCCCAAGGACCTGCACGCCGGCTGCAACGTGCTCTTCCATGCCATGCTCGATCAGGCCGAGATCGTCAGCTGAGCATCAGGCACGGCCCGCTGAACGCTGATCGCATAAGCTGCTGAAACGAAAGCCCCGCTCGAGTCGCCATCGAGCGGGGCTTTCGTGTCTTGCAGGCCAGCGGCTGTCAGGCATGCTCTGACACCTTCACGCCAGTGAGCGTTTCCAGAGACTCTCGATGCTGTCCATCTCCGCCGGACCGAACAGCGCCTCGGGTTCGCCGCGGTACCAGGCCCAGAGCTGATCACCGAAATCGAAGTGCCACCATTCGCTGGGCAGATTGGTGAAACCGGCCTCGGTCATGACGTGATAGAGCAGACGCCGATTGTCGCGTGCTTCGGCCTGGGGCGTATCGCCGGCAGGCGGATGACGCTCGAAATGATCCGCGTGGGACTCGGGGGTCGCCTCGTCAAACAGCGTCCCCATCTCGAGCAGCAAGCCATCGGCGTCACACAGGGTGACATCGACGGCGCCGCCGGTGAGATGCGGACTCGGCGCGTCCGGGTCACGGCTGGGCAGCGAGACGAATTCGCGCGTACGCGCCAGCAGCTGGGCCTCATCAAGCTCGGGGTCATGCGTCTTGAGCGACTGATACAGCGTCTCGAACAGATACTGCTGCACCCGCCAGGGACGCCAGCCATCCATCACCACCAACGACAGCCCTTGCGGCAAGGCGCGCGCGGCCTGCAACAGGCGCTGATACACCGCACGCCGCACCAGACATTCATTGACCGCCCCGGGGATACCGAGGCGCGCGTAGGCGGGATAGACCTTCAGACATGACGGCCCGAGGCTGGTCGGCACCAGAGTACTGTCACAGCCCTTGACGGGAATTCGGGTGACCTGGGTCCAGTCCGGCTCATCATGACTCGGGATGGGGGGAATTGGGCGCTTCAATGTTGACGTCATGAGTTGTTATCCAGACAGGGTCGGCAACCACAGGGTAAGAGGCGGGAAGATGATCAGCATCAGCAGCACCGCGACCGCCACCAGCACGAACGGCCAGATGGTGCGAAACAGCGAGGTGATCTCGAGCTTGCTGACCGCGGCGGCCACGAACACGCAGGCGCCCATCGGCGGCGTGATCAGCGCGATGGTGATATTGAGCGTGATGATGACACCCAGGTGCACGGGGTCGATGCCGGCGGCCATGGCCACAGGCACGAAGATTGGCGTCAGCAGCATCAAGGCCGAGACTTCCTCCATGAACATGCCGGTGACGAAGGTGATGGCGCTGAGCAGCAACAGGATCAGGATCGGGCTGTCGATATAAGGCGTCAGCAATGCCACGAACTGATTGGGCACCTGGGCATAGGACAGCAGCCAGCTGACGATGGACGACACCGCCATGATCACGAAGATGGCGCTGGTCAGACGCGCCGTGTCCTTGATGGCACCCCACACATCAACAAGCTTGAGCGGCCCCTGGCACAAGCCGCAGAGCAGCACATAGGCCACGATCAAGGCGCCGGATTCGGTCGGGGTCACGATGCCCAGCACGATACCGGAGACGATGATCACCGGTGCCACCAGCGCAGGCAGTGCCCCGATGACCGCCGCGATCACTTCGCGACGTGCCGGTGCCTGGCCACGTGCCTGCAGACCATGACGCCGGGCATACCAGGCATTCATCGCCATGAATGCCACCGCCAGCACCAGACCGGGTACGACACCGGCCAGGAACAGGCTGCCCACGGAGGTGTTGGTCAGCGAAGCGTAGAGGATCATGAAGATGCTGGGCGGGATGATCGGCCCGATCAACGAGCTGCCCGCCGTCAGACCTGCGGCAAAGGAAGTCGAATAGCCCTCCTTGCGCATGGCCGGCACCAGTAGCGAGCCCAGCGCGGAAGTATCGGCGACCGCCGAACCATTGACGCCAGCGAAGAACACGCTGGAGACGACATTGACATGGCCCATGCCACCGCGCAGATGTCCGACCATCAGGCGTGCAAGACGCATGAGGCGTTCGGTCAGGCCACTGATGTTCATCAGGTTGCCGGCGAGAATGAACAGCGGAATCGCCATCAGCGAGAAGGCATTGATGCCACCGAAGAACTGCTGTGGCCCGAGGCGCTCCAGCATCGAAATATCGACGAACAGGAAGCCGGTCACGGCGGTGACGAGCAGGGAGAGAAACAGCGGCAGGCCCAGCAGCACGTGCACGACGAAGATGGCCAACATTGCCCAGATCATGTGCGTGGCCCTCCATTCCTGTCATCGTGTGTCGCAGGCTCGTCGACCTCCTCGTCCGGCGCGATCTCAAGCGCCGGGGATGTCAGTGGCCGTGGGCCATGCAGCAGCACCTGGGCCGTGATCAGCGCGAAGCCGATCGGCATCGACAGCATCGGCACGCTGCGGCTGACGCCCAGCCCCATGGTGCGGAACATGCTTGCCGACATGGCGTAGTGCCAGGTCATCCAGGTCGCGCCCGCCATCAGCACGAGCGTCAGCCACCACTGGTAATGGACCAACGCCGTGGCCATGCGCGGAGGCAGACGCCGTTCCAGCAGCGCCACGCGCATATGCGCCCCTTCCGCCCAGACGACGCCGATCGCCAGCATGACACTGGCGATGATGAGATAGCGGGTCAGCTCATCGACCCAGATGGGAGCGCCGCCCAGTACATAGCGCATCACCACGCCGTAAAGCATGATCAGCACCGTGGAAGCCAGCAGTACTGCCGCTATCGCCAGTGTCACACGGCCACAGGCAAGCAGCAGGCCTTCCCGCAGGGAAGGCTGTCGTGAAGGAGTCATGGAAGTCATTTACCGCAATCCACCAGCAAGGAGGGAAATTCAGAGCCTCGATGCCCGGACTGTCACTGCCCGGGCACCGGGTACCGCAGCGGGATGCTCGCTGATACTTGAGCGTCACTCGCCTTTCACCGAGTCAGCGTGTCAGCGTGTCAGCGTGTCAGGTCATCGCAACAGACCATCGCAACAAGCCATCTCGAAAGACCATCGCGACAGGCCATCACGAGGACAGGCCAGCATCCTTCATGGCGGTGTCGATCAGCTCTGGCGCGATGTCCTGGCTCTTGAGCCATTCGAGGTAGGCCGGCTGGCCCTTGCTGCGAAATGCCTCGAGATCAGCCTCACTGGGACGGATCACTTGCATGCCCTGCTCTTCCAGCGAGGCGATACGTGACTCGACCTGGTTCTGGTTGTCCTGACGGGCCTGGGCATTGGCTTCCTGAACCGCCTCGAGAAGTGCCGTGCGCTCCTCGTCCGACAGGCTCTCGAGCAGCTGACCATTGGCCACCAGGAACTGATCGGAATACTGGATGTTGGCCAGTGTCAGGTACTTCTGCACTTCCTGCAGACTGCCAAGCAGGATGTACATCGGCGGGTTCATCTGGCCATCCGCCACCCCCGTGCGCAGCGCCATGTAGACCTCCGTCCACGGAATCGGCGTGCCCGAGGCACCGAAGGCCTCGTAGAGCGCTACCTGGCTTGGGTCCATCGCGCGAAAACGCAGGCCTTCGAAATCATCAGGGCTGGTGATCGGGCGCTTGTCGTTGGTGAAGGCCAGAAAGCCCCCTTCCTCGACGACGGCCAGAATCTCGGCGCCATTGGTGCGCTCGCTGAACAGTTGCTGCACCTGCTGCCAGTACTGCCCCTCATCGAAGAAACGGCGCGCCTCATCAAAGCCGTCGAACATGAACGGCGTCGCGCTGACATAGACTTCTGGCACGATGGGGGCCATGCCCGCGAAGGAGGCGATGTTCAGGTTCGGGGCGCTGATCACCTGCTCCATGCGCTCCTGCTCCTCGCCCAGCATGCTGTTGGGATAGAGCTTGAGTTCCAGCTCGCCGTCGGTCTTCTCTTCCACCAGGGTCTTCAGATTGCTGGCGAAGACATGCACCGCATTCTTGTCGGCATCCGGCGCACCGTTGTAGCTGAGGTTGATGGTCTGGGCCTGCACGCTGGCCGCCAGCAGGCTGAGCGCCAGAGTGGAACCGGTGAGCGTCTTGCGCAGCAGAGATGTCTTGGACAAGGACATGTGGATTCCCTTTTGTTGTTGTAAATATTCGTTGTATGCGGCGGGAGTGACGCCGCCTTTGTCAGTGTGGCCCTGCGGCCAGTCAAGGTGAGGGACTTTCGCCTTCACACATCGAAAGTAGCGTTGCCGCTGTAGACTAATCAATCGCCTGAGTGTTGTTTTTTCGTCCACACCTGAAAAAGCGCCTGAATAGTGCCCTTCCTGACGACGACTGCCCCGCCAGCATGGGCTGTACGGGGCAGTCGGGACGTTCTGTGAAATGCTGCACTGAGCGAGAGAATGGCCTGTGCAATGGGACAGCCGTGTGAGGAGATAGAGCTGAACAAGCGCCCGTCAGCACCGATACCCTGACCTGTGCGTCGAGCGACGCTGCTTGAATATCACGTGGCGAACATCACGTGGCGAACGTCACTTGCCCAGCAGGCGTGGCGCATCCGCGGTAAAGAATCGCAGGCCCTGCTGAAGATGGGTGACGCAGGCCTCGACGGCGACGGTCATCTCGCGCCCACGCCGCGTACACATCTGCGCACGGGTCGTCGCCAGCGCGGGGTGCTGCATCGGCAACAGGCAGATATCGCCGCGCCGCAGCTCCTCCACCACGCTCAACTCCGGCATGAAGGTCACGCCGATCCCCGAACGCACGAAATTCTTGAGCACCGACACGGAATTGGTGCGCAACTGCGCGCGCAGCGAGACGCGCTCCTGCTGCGCCGCCTGATTGACCATCTGACGCATACCGGTGCATTCATCGATCAACGCCAGCGGCCATTGTGCCACCTGCGAAAGCGTCAACGGCTCTGCAATCTCGAGTAGCGGATGCTCCGCCGGCACGATCAGATCCAGCGGCTGACAGGTCTCTACATGACAGCAAAGAATCGGATCGACAGGCGGGGCGTAGAGCAGCGCGATATCCACCTCGAAGTCGCGCAACAGCTCAGTCGCCTCATTCACCCCCGCCATGCGCACCACGACCTCGATGCCGGGATGACGTGCCATGAAGCTCTGCAACGGCAGCGAGATCAGATCGGCAATGAAGCCTTCGCCCACCGCGATTCTCACCTCACCACTGCGCAGGCCCTGCAAGGCGCTCAGCTGCGAGAGCGCTGCCGCCTCCGCCGCCTGCTGGCGATGAAAGTGATCCAGCAGCAACACCCCGGCCTGGGTGGCGCGCATGCCCGTCTCGCTGCGCTCGCACAGCGCGACACCCACCTCTTCTTCCAGCTGCTTGATCTGGCGGCTCACCGCTGAAGGGTCGAGATTCAGATGTCGCGCCGCTCGGCGCAGTGAGCCCCGGCGGATGATTTCATTCAGCGCCGTCAGCGCCTTGGGATTGAGCATGGAGACAGTACCCGCCAGCAGCAGTGGAGGAAGAGGCAAGACTCGGATCACGCAGGATATCCTTGCAGACCGAGCGACTCCAGAGGCCCATATCGGGAAGCGATCGACAACGAAAAAGGAGCCGCATGAGCGGCTCCTTCTGGTTCGGCGTGATCAGCAGTTACCTTTCTTGGCCTGCCCCGGCGGGCAGAAGCCGCCGCCTCCACGCTTGTGGTCATGGTGTCCATCACCGATCTCGATGATAGGCTCGGCATCGATCCGCGCCGGTGTATAACTGCACCCTGCCATGAAAAGGGCACTCAGCATCACCAGACTGACAACTCGCACGCTAGACTTCATCATCATTCCTTTTCATGAAAATACACATTTCTCGATGCCCCATATCGTACCGGAATACACGCCATCGAGAACGCAATTTCTCAACGAGTGGTAATGTGAGCCCAAGCTTGCGGCATCAATCACGACAGGATCTGGCCATGTTCGATTTCAAGGAAGTGGAAGCCTTCGTGTGGATCACGCGCCTGGGGTCGTTCCGACTGGCCGCCCAGCATCTGCATCTGACCCAGCCCTCGATTTCCGAACGTATCAACAAGCTGGAAACCACGCTGGAGACCCGCCTGCTGGAGCGCACTCGCCGACCGGTACAGCCGACGCTCAAGGGGCGCGAATTCTATCGCCACGCCGAGGCGTTGCTGGAAGCGCGCCAGAAAGCGCTATCCATGATGGAGTTGAATACGCCCTTCCAGGGCGTGCTGCGACTGGGCGTCGTCGAGACCGTCGCGCATAGCTGGCTGCCCGGCTTTCTGGCCGAACTGGCGCGCCGCTACCCGGACCTCACGCTGGAACTCGAGGTCGACAGCTCCCCCGGGCTTGCCGCCATGCTCACCGCCGGCGATATCGACCTCGCCTTTCTGATGGGGCCGGTGACGGCAGAGAGCGTGCTCAATCGTTTTCTCTGCAACTACACGATGGGCTTCGTGATCAGTCCCGCGCTGGGCTTCACCGAAGACAATTTCTCGTTGCGGCGCCTGAATTCTCTGCCGCTGATCTCGTTTGCCCGCAACAGCCGACCCCACCATGAGCTCGGCTCCATGCTCCATCAGATGGGGCTGGATGACGTGAAGCTGCATTGCTCAAGCTCGCTATGGACCATCGTGCGCATGACCCTGGATGGCCTGGGCGTCGGCGCCATCCCGCCACGCATCGTCGCCGAGGAAATCCGCCAGGGCACCCTGCTCAGCCTGCCCTGCGACCTGCCCGAACTGACCTTCACCGCCTCCTGGCCGACCCATATGGAAAGCGCCCTCGCCGAAGGCGTGTGTGAACTCGCCATCGAGATCGCCCGCCAGGATCAGGAGGCGCATTCACGAATCGCCTGATCTTATCGGGCTTTCATACCCTGCATAGCGTCCCTTTCGGCCATGATGTTTCTACTGACCCGCGCCACATGAAAGGAATTTCCGATGGCTTAACTCGATAAAAATCGATTGGATTTATCTGAGTGCGCTTCTTATGGTGAAGACAGACAACAACAACTTCACAAGAAGCTCCAACGATGCCCCAGACACTTCTCAGTGCCGCGTCGTCCCCCCGCGAGGCGCGCGAGCAGATCCGCAGCGGTCATTGGGCCAGCCACACCAGCGGTATCGCTGCCGGCTACGCCCAGACCAACCTGATCATCCTGCCAGCCGAGGCTGCCGGCGAATTCCTGCAATTCTGCCAGGCCAACCCCAAGGCCTGCCCGTTGCTGGATGTCACGGCCGTCGGTTCTCCCGCCCCGACAGGGCTCGGTGAGAACATCGACCTGCGCCACGACCTGCCGGCCTACCACATCTATCGTCACGGCAAGCTTGAGGAAACGCGCGAGGATATCGCCGCCCTGTGGCAGGACGATTTCGTGGCGTTTTCCATCGGCTGCTCGTTCTCGTTCGAAGAGGCACTGCTCAACGAGGGTGTCGAGGTTCGCCATGCGCGCCTGAAGCGCAACGTGCCGATGTATCGCACCAATATTCCGCTGATCAGTGCCGGTCGTTTCCACGGCAACCTGGTGGTATCCCTGCGCCCGATGTCGGCGGCGCACGCCATTCGCGCGATCCAGATCACCACCGACATGCCTCGTGTGCACGGTGCCCCCGTCCATCTGGGCGACCCCGCCTTGATCGGTATTTCCGATATCGAAAGCCCCGACTTCGGCGATGCGCCTACGCTTGAGACAGGTGACATGCCGGTATTCTGGGCCTGTGGCGTCACACCACAACTGGCGCTGGAGAATGCCCGACTGCCATTGGCGATCGCGCATAGCCCGGGGCACATGCTGATTACCGACATTCCCAATCATCGCCTCAAGTACGGATGACCTGCTGCCAGGCGTGCTGCCGGGCGTACTGCCGGGCATGAGAGAAATCCGCACTCATCACGCCCGGCGCAGTGCAGGGACGCACCGCGAATCGAAACACAGCACAGCAACGCACAGGACAGCAGCGGGAAAGACACACCCCGCAAAGATGCAGCCAACAAGCTTTTCCGATAACACCAGATGCACAACAACAATGGTGATTCCCATGAAGACACGTTTTGCCCTCTCCGCCCTTGGTCTCGCACTCGCCGCCGCCGGTAGCGCCAATGCTGCCGATACCCTCAACGTGGTAGGCAGCTGGAGCAGCCTGGAGCTCAACCGTCAGTTCGAGAAGCCGTTCTGGAGCGAGACCCTCCCGGCCGCCAGCAGCGGTGAACTCAGCACCCAGGTGACCACCTTCGACCAGATGGGCATCCCCGGCTCCGACGTCTATCGCTATCTGGGCGATGGTGTCTTCGATGTCGGCATGACCGTGGCCGACTACACCGTGTCCGATGCGCCGGAACTCGAAGGGCTGGACCTGCCGATGATGGCCCCCACTGCCGAGGAAGCGCAGCAGGTCGCCGAGGCCTTCCGCCCCCTGGCGGAGTCCACCATGAACAAGCGCTTCAACAGCCACGTGCTGGCCATCGTGCCGTATCCGGCCCAGGTGCTGTTCTGCAACACCCCGATCGAAGGGCTCGATGACCTGCAGGACAAGAAGGTGCGTGCCAGCGGCCGCTCCACCGGTGAGTTCATCGAGGCGCTGGGCGCACAGAGCCTCAACATCGCCTTCAACGAGGTGCCCGGTTCCCTGGAGCGCGGCGTCATCGACTGCGCCGTCACCGGTTCGCTCTCCGGCTACAGCGCCGGCTGGCATGAAGTGTCCAGCCACCTGATGCCGCTGCCGCTGGGTGGCTGGGATTACGTGATCACCGCCATCAATCAGGACAAGTGGCAGGGCCTGGGCGCCGAGACCCAGACCCTGATCCAGCAGCAGGTGGATAGCGAGTTCACCGCGCCGGTGTGGGAAAACGCGCGTGGCGAGACCGCGCGTGGCGTGGCCTGCCTGACCGGTGAAGGCGATTGCCCGCTGGGCAAGAGCGCCGACATGACGCTGGTCGACTTCAGCGATGACGACGCCAAGCGCGCACGTGCGGCGCTCGAAGACACCGTCCTGCCTGCCTGGGCGGCGCGTGTCGATGCCGAGACCCGCAAGACCTGGAACGAGAGCGTCGGCAAGGTCGTCGGCCTGACCGCTAGCGCGGAGTGATCCAACGGCACCTGCTCACCGAAGCCTGTTCGCGAGCAGGTGCCGATAGCCCCGCCCTGTCCCGACGTGGCAGACATGTTCCCCAGAGACGTAGCGCTGAACGACTCGCGCCTGTGTATTCAAGCGCAAGCTTTCAAAAGCAGGCTTCATAAGCAGGCTTTCTCGAGAAAGCGGCCTTCGTTCAGCGCCCCAGCAGGACCCGACTCATGAACTCCTTCCTTCACGCACTCGATGTCCTCGTGTCGCTGACACGCGCGATATCACGCCACGCCGCACGCCTGATGGGCCTGTTGTTGCTGGCCGTCGTGGTCTTCATCGGCGCCGAAATCCTGATGCGCCAACTGTTCAATCATCCGCTGCCCGGCGTGCACGAATATGCCGGATATGTGCTGGCGATGCTCTCGGCGTGGGGCCTTTCCCACACCCTGATGGAGCGCGCCCACATCCGTATCGATGTCGTGCACGGCAAGCTGCCGGCCTTCTCGCGCCACACCCTGGATATCCTCGCGATGCTGGCGCTGAACCTGGTGGCCTGGGTGATTCTGATCAATGCCTGGCCGGTGCTCGGCAAGTCGTTGAGCAACGGCTCCACCGCCAACACCCCGCTGGCGACACCGCTGTGGATTCCGCAGCTGCTGTGGCTGTCCGGTTATGCCTGGTTCGCGATCACCACCAGCGTGCTGGGACTGCGCGTTCTCGTTGCCGCCTGTCTGCGTGACACCACCACGCTCGAGAAACTGGCCGGCCCCGATCACGGAGAAAGCGAAGGGGCTCTGGCCCAGGCTGCCTCCACGACCAAGGAGACTCGCTGATGTTGGGCTTTCTTTCGGTGGGTATCCTCACCCTACTGCTGGCCGGCATTCCCGTTGCGGTCACGCTCTTCCTGCTCGCCTTCGGGATCGACCAGTTCTATTCCTTCTTCCCGCTGACCAAGGCGCTGGGCCAGAACCTGTGGTCTGCCGCGGACTCCTTCCTGCTGATCGCGATTCCGTTGTTCGTGCTGATGGGCGAGATCATCGTGCGCGCCGGCATCGCCGAGAAGGCCTACCGCGCCATGGACCACTGGCTGTCGTGGCTGCCGGGCGGCCTGCTGCACGCCAATATCACCACCTCGGCGCTGTTCTCGGCGACCTCCGGCTCCTCGGTGGCAACGGCGGCGACGGTATCGACCGTGGCACTCCCCCAGGGCAAGAAGCTCGGCTATGACGCCAAGCTGTTCTGCGGCAGCATCGCCGCGGGCGGCACCCTGGGCATCCTGATTCCCCCGTCGATCAACCTGATCGTCTATGGCTTCCTGACCGAGACGTCCATCCCGAAGCTGTTCATGGCCGGCCTCGTGCCGGGCCTCGGCCTGGCGGCGCTGTTCATGCTGGCCTCGCTGCTGCTGTGTGTCTGGAAGCCGTCACTGGGCGGCCCGCGTCAGAGCGCCAGCTGGAGCACCCGCATCAAGAGCCTGTCATTCCTGCTGCCGTTGCTGGTGCTGTTCATCGTCATCGTCGGCTCCATCTATCTGGGCTGGGCGACCCCGACCGAAGCCGCCGCCATCGGTGTGCTGGCCTCGCTGGGCCTCGCCGCCATCAACCGCTCGCTGAATATGGCGATGATCAGCCGCGCGCTGGACGGCACCGTCAAGACCACCTCGATGATCCTGTTCATCATCATGGCGGCCTCCTTCCTCAACTTCGCGCTGGCCTCCTCCGGCATGGTCCAGCAGGTCACCGGCCTGCTCGAAGCCTATGACCTGGGACCCTTCGCGCTTCTGATGGCGGTGATCGCACTGTTCATCGTGCTCGGTTTCTTCATCGAGACCCTGTCGCTGATGGTCATCACCATTCCCATCGTCACTCCGCTGATCGCGGCGGCCGGTTACGACAAGGTATGGTTCGGCATCGTGATGATCCTGTTCGTCGAGCTGGCACTGATCACCCCGCCAGTCGGCCTGAACCTCTACATCGTGCAGGCCTCACGACGTGGTGAAGCCTTCTCGGACGTCATCATCGGCACCCTGCCGTATCTGGGCGCGATGCTGGTGATGGCCGCGCTGCTGGTGGCCTTCCCACAGATCGCGCTGTGGCTGCCTTCGGCGCTGTAAAGCCGCTTTTGCCTGACACCTGCTGGCAAGCCGGCAGGTGTCATTGACGCAACACCGTTCACTCAAGACTTCCTGCACAGAACAACGACAACCCCCGATAACGGAGCGATTCCCATGCTGACCTTTACCCATGACAACGGCGAATTCACCCTTGATGTCCAGCGCGTCGCGATTGCCGGCTGGGCCGGACGCGACCAGGCGGGCGTGCAGCACCATATCGACGAGCTCAAGCTGCTGGGCGTAGCGCCGCCCTCCCAGACCCCGCTGTTCTACCGCGTGACCCGCGAGACCCTGACCCAGGCCTCTCAGGTCGCGATGCTCGGCGGCGAAGGCTCCGGTGAGGTCGAGACCTGTCTGGTCAGCGACGCCGAGGGCACCCTGTGGGTGACGATCGCCTCGGACCACACCGACCGCAAGCTCGAAGCCGTCGGCGTCGCCGAATCCAAGCAGCTGTGCGCCAAGCCGATTGCCCGCCATGCCTGGAAGCTCAGTGAGGTCATCGACCACTGGGACAGCCTCGAGATCGAAAGCGAGATCGAAGACGCCGGCAAGACCGTGCGCTATCAGCAGGGCACCCTCGCCGAGCTGCTGCCGGTCGCCACCCTGATGGAGCGCCTGCCGGCCGGCATCGCCAAGGACGGCAGCCTGGCCCCCAACAGCGTGCTGCTGTGCGGCACCGTGCCGGCGATCGGTGGCATCCGCCCCAGCCCGAGCTTTACCATGCGACTGATCGACCCGCAGACCGGTCGTCGCATCGAGCACCGTTACGAGGTGGAAGAACTTGAGGTGGTGGCATGAGTGATGAGAACAAGCGCCTTGAGCAGGCGCGTGAATTCTGGGCGCGCCCGCCCCGCCAGCGCAGGTTGACGCAATTGCTGGAGGCCTATCAGACAGGCAGTTTCGGCCCCGAGCAGACCGCCACGGTGCTTGCCGAGCGCCATCAGGCCCTGGGTGAGAGCGCCAGCCACAGCATCATCAGCCGCGATGATGCAGGCATGAGCGTGCAGGCCGCCGCTCAGCAGCAACTCAAGGCGGCTGCGACGTCGTTGCCGCTGGGGGGTGTTCCGGTCTCGATCAAGGACCTCTTCGACGAGACCGGCATGACGACGCTGGCAGGCTCGCGGGCACTGGCAGAGAGTCACCCCGCTGATCAGGACGCTGTGGCACTGAGCCGCCTGAAAGCCGCCGGGATCCTGCATGCCGGCCGCACCAGCATGAGCGAGTTCGCGTTCTCTGGCCTGGGCCTGAACCCGCATGTCGGCACGCCGCCCAACCCCTTCGATGGCGAGCGCATCACCGGCGGTTCGACCTCCGGCGGAGCCGCCTCCGTCGCCTTCGGGCTGGCAGCCGCGACCCTGGGCAGCGATACCGGCGGCTCGCTGCGGATTCCGGCGGCCTTCTGTGGCCTGACGGGATTCAAGCCGTCACAGGCCAGCGTGCCGGGAGATGGCGCCTTCCCGCTGTCACCCAGCCTGGACTGCATCGGCCCTATCGCGCCCAGCGTCGCCTGCTGTCGCCGCCTGTGGGAAGTCCTGAGCGGTGAGGCCGCTGACGCGACGCCGCTCACTCGCCCGCTGACGCTGCTGGTGCCGGAGAGCGAGCTGGTCAGTGAAGTGGACGCCGATGTGGCCGCCGACTTCGCCGCCCTGCTGGAACGGCTCGAGGGGCTGGGGGTTCGCCTCCAGCGTGCACCGGTCGAGGCCATCGAGGCCGCTTACGCCATCAATCAGCGCGGCGGCCTGGTCATTCCGGAAGCGGCCGCCGTGCATCACGAACTGCTGGCCGCCCACGAAGCCCAGTATGATCCGCTGATCGCCGAACGCCTGAACGGCGGGCGCGACATCACCTCCAGCGAGTATCTGGCACGCCTGTGGCCGCGCACCGCCATCCAGCAACGCTTCGCTCAGCAGGTGCAGGACGTCGATGCGGTGCTGATGCCGACCGTTGCTATGCGTGCTCCGCGTCGTGACCTGCTGGAGCAGGATGGCGCGCTCTTCGCCCAGCTCAACAAGCGCGCGCTGCGCAACACCAGCGTCTTCAACTACCTGGATGCCAGCTCGATCTCGATTCCGGCGCCAGCAGCGGTGAACGAAGAGCCGCTGGGCCTGATGCTGTCACGCCCTCAGGGCCAGGATGTGGCGCTGCTGCGCGTCGCCCAGGCGCTGGAGACACTGCTCGCGCAATAGTGCTGTGCCGGCCGAGCGCAAAAACGCAAAAGGGGCCTCCATCTGGAGGCCCCTTTTTCATGACTCGGACAGTCTGACTGTCCTCAATGATTGAGAATGATCGCGGTAATGGCACCGCCCGCCACGGCCGCCAGCACATAGCGACCATCGATGTTCAACCAGCGGTGCCCCTGCGGCGGCGCAGACAGCTTGTGAGCACGCCAGTCACTCACCCAGTAACGCTTGTTGGAGTAGTAGCTGCGCGGCACATGGTCGCCGCGACGCCAGTTGTGTGACTTCTGACCTTGATGCCTGGCCTGCGCCTGATGCTTTTGCTGATTATGACGCTGAGACTGGTCGTGACGCGTCTGCTGCTTTTTCTTCTGATGCCCATTGCCGTGGTTGTTGTGCTGGTTGCCTTGGCTATTGTGTTGACCGCCACGATTATCGCGGTCGTTGGGCGATGCCTGCGCCAGCGACGCGGTCATCAGGGTGAAGATCATCATCATTACGGTCAGGGTGCGATTGCGCATGTCTGGCCTCCTCGTCGTACTCGGCATCAAGGAATGCCGAGGCAGTGAATCAGGGATCATGAAACGGGGTCATGAGCCAGAGTTAAGAAACAGTGTTAACAAACGGTGTGAGAGAACACTATCGCCTCGTGTTCGCCACGGCAAGCCAGCACACCAACCTCCACTTTTGCGCACAATTCGCAACGAATTGTCGCCAATTGGCGCATCATTGTTGCGCAATGACGACATCGAGAAGCAGATATTCGTAATGGCTGATATGACGCGCCATGGCGCGGGGCAAGCATTGATGGCTGCGCATTCCACGGTCGCAAGGGGGTGGGCGCCCCATCAGAGCGTCGCCAGATGAGGACAGCTTGCATCAGAGATAGGTAATGTCATCGCTGCCCGCGGCATCACTGCTCGAGCACGATCTCATCGATGACTTGGCTTTCGGTATTCATCAGCACGAAGGCATTCTTGAGCTGCAGCCAGCGCTGGTTGGCGCCGGGTTCCGAGAGCTTGTGCTGCTGCCAGTTCTCGACCCGAAGGCCATCATCCCGGGCGACAGTGTCCGGCACCTTGCCGCCCCGCTTCCAGACATGTGTCGGCGAAGCCTCTGCCACTGCTTTCTTCTCAGCCAGCTTTTCCTGGTGCTGAATCTTCTTCAATTCCCGCATCTGTTGCGCCTGAACGCGCTGCGCCTTTACCTGACCTTCCAGATCATGATGCTTCTGGCGCAGACGCTCCTCGTCCTTGTCATCATTGCCATCACCCGCCGAGTCAGCCTGCACGAGGCCAGCACCCAGCAACGACAACACCAGGGTCAGTACCGCAAATGACCGCTTCGCCATGTTGGCCTCCTCGGCAGATTGCGTATGCGTGCGCTGTGCTGAGTCCAGCTCAGGCCATCTTGCTGACGGCTGGACACCCTGCGTTCCAGATCGCCATTCCCTACCATCAGCTTATCGCGTCAGCGGCGCAATTTGCGGTTGGATAACGCACGATCTACACGCTTTCCTCAAGTCTGGCAGCCCCTTGGCGCCAGATATGACCTCCTAGCGCCAGATATGACCTCCAAGAGCCAGTTCAGGCCACGGCGCGGCAGGGTGCGGTGGCAAAATCGAGATGCAGATGATTGCCGTCCGGGTCTCGCATGTGCAGTTGCACTAGCCCGCCATCCGCGAGCGCGATCCGCTGATAGTGCGTACGGGACGCCGCCAGACGCGCCTCGAATGCCTCGATATCCGTGGCGGCAAGCGAGAAATGCTCAAGCCGGAGACTGGCATCACTGCTGATCGCTGGCCGGCAACCGATGTCGATGAGATGGATGACCGCCACCTCCCCGGCGTAAAGCCAGGCACCGGCGAAGGGGAAATCGGGTCGCGGCCCGCTGTGCAGCCCCAGCACATCGCCATACCACTGGAGCATGGCACTCAGTTGTCCGGTTCGCAGGTTCACATGATCAAGGCGCTGTATGCCCATGACAGGGTTCCATCATTGTATCAGTCGCCCGGCACTCGCCAGCAGACAAGGCGGCTTGCGAGTGCCGGGTGGCAATGAGAGTGTCTTTCACGAAAAGGAGTGCGACCGGTTGCCCGGCCGCACTCCTTTCACATCACCGCCTCAAAAGTGGCTTCGATCAGAAGCCTTCGAGGACGATCTTGCCCTTGGCCTTGCCGCTTTCCAGCAAGGCATGCGCGCGCTTGAGGTTCTCGGCGTTGATGGTGCCGAAGGTTTCCGTCGCGGTGGAGGTGATTCTGCCAGTGTCCAGCAGTCCCGCCACCTTGGTGAGGATCTCGCCCTGACGCGTGATATCGGCGGTGGTGAACAGTGAACGAGTGAACATCAGCTCCCAATGGATGGAAACGGCCTTGGGCTTGAACGGCACCACATCGAGGGTCTGTGGGTCGTCGATCATGCCGAAACGGCCCTGCGGTGCGATCAATTCGGCGACCTGCGGCGCGTAGTGCTCGGAGAAGTTGGTCGAGAACACGAAGGCCGGTGCACCGATGCCCAGCGCCTCGATCTGCGCCGGCAGCGGCTGGCTGTGGTCGATGACGTGATGCGCGCCCAGTGACTTCACCCACTCGCGGGTCTGGGGACGTGACGCCGTGGCGATGATGGTCAGATCGGTCAGCTCACGCAGCAGCTGGATGGTGATGGAGCCCACGCCACCGGCCCCGCCGATGATCAGGATGGCACGTGCAGCGCCCGGCACCGGCTCGGTGACACGCAGACGATCGAACAGCATCTCGAAGCCGGTCAGCGTGGTCAGCGGCAGCGCAGCCGCCTCATGGGCCGCCACGGATTTGGGCGCATGGCCGACGATGCGCTCATCCACCAGGTGGAATTCGCTGTTGGTGCCGGCGCGGGTGAGATCACCGGCATACCAGACCTTGTCGCCCGGGGCGAAGGCTGTGACCTGGTCACCGATGGCGACGACTTCACCCACGGCGTCCCACCCGATGACGGCAGCTTCGCCGGCGGCCGGATTGCGGCTCTCACGAATCTTGTAATCCACCGGATTCACAGACACCGCGGCAACCTTGACCAGCAGGTCGTGACCGGTGGCGACCGGTGTCTCGAGTTCGATATCGACCAGGGCGTCGTCACGATCAACGGAACCGGCAGCGTAGTAACCAATGGCTTTCATCAGAGTCTCTCCTAAAGATCATGTCAGTCACGGCAGCACTGAATGGCCTTGCCGTGATGCGATGACAGCATGTTAACTCTCTGGCCTTGGCGTAAAAACAGCCCTCACCCGCAAGGTTAATCCGGATAAAGCGGATAATATATGGCGAGTTTGCGTGTTGCGTGCAGGGAGACGCCGACAGGTCATCGGCTTGCGATGCGAGATGCGCCGGCCAGACACAAAAACGACAACGCAGGACGGTCGTGAGACACGTCCTGCGCAGATCACAGGCTAGCGAGGCAGCCATGGCGTCAAGGCAATGAGTTGCCCGAGGACCAAGGCCCAAGGGAGCAAGGGCGCAAGGGTCAGTTGGCGGGTGTCAGCTTGAGCAGGTAGTAATGCTTGTCACTGCCGTCCACGCCCTGATTGAGTGCCGGGTGGGCATTCAACTGGTTGGTGGTGAGGTAGAGGCTGCCATCCGGCGCGAAGGCGAAGCCATCCGGCCAGCGCAGACGCTCGTCATCCTGGGCGATCACCGACATGCCCTCCGGCGATGAGAAGGTCAGTGCGTTGTGCTCCGCATCACCGGCGATGATGCCGCCGCGGCGGCCATCGAAGATGAAGCCATCATTGGGGCGCTTGGGGGCGTAAGGCGTGATGGCGCGAGCCAGTTCCGCCGCCGTGGCAGTGTCATCGGCCAGCTCAGCCGCCGGCAGGCGATAGATCTCACTGCCGTTCACGCCACCGAAATAGACGACGTCATCCGCCGGATCGAAGGCGATGGCGTTCAAGCCCAGGTACCAGGGCTTCGGCTCACCATTCTTGTCGCCCTTGGCCGCCATCAGATGGCCATTGATGACCATGTCGTGTTCCACCGGCATCAGCCTTTCATCGCTCTGCAGCACGCGACGCGTCTTGCCGCTGGCGATATCCACCACCACGAAGGCCGGTTTCATGCTGGAGGCAGGCGCGGTAAAGGTCATGTCAGCGATATAGATCTTGCCGCGCTGCTCATCGATGACGAAATCCTGCAGGAAGGAGATCGGCAGTACGCTGTCACCGGCAAGTGAAATCACCTGCTTGAGCGAATCACTGCGGGTATCCCAGCCCACCAGCTTGGGCGCACTGTCCTGGCTGCCCATGTCGAGCATCCACACCACGCCCTGACTGTCAGAGTGCACGCCGATGATCGAGGCGATGCCGACTTCGCCCATTTCCGGGCCATCGGCCCAGTCCAGGTTCGGGAACGGCACACGCTTGCCGTCCTGGGTGATCTCGACCACGCGCAGTGCCGGTGCATCGAGAGGCTGCTGGGACATGATCAAGCGGCCATCCGGCGTGAAGGTGATGTTGCCGGGGCGGGTGTCCGAATATTCGGCGACGGTGGTCAGCGTGCCGTCGCGCAGGGAGGCGGCTTGCGCATTCTGGGGGGGCACGGCCGTGCTGTCAGCGGCCGCCTGAGTGGCGCCGGCGACAGTGGCAACGCCCAGCGAGGCGATGAGAATGGCAGTCTTGAGGCGAGAAAACGGCATGGGGACTCCTTGCCCGCCGGTTGGCGCTGTGCGCTGCACCGGCAGGGTCGATGATGATGAGATGAAGAGACTGGGCGGTGACGTGGCCATCGCCCGGGGTTAGTCGAGATTCAGGCGAGATAAATCAGGTGCGACGCATCAGGCGCGGCGACGCAGGTCGTCTTCCAGTTCGCTCAAGCGAGGATTGCCGATGTAGAGCTGAGAGAGGTCCTTGAGGGCCGCGGCGCCGATGCGCAGGCGAGCCTCCTTGCGCACCACCAGCGTGGCGTCATCCCGGGTACCCAGCAGCCCCTTGGGCTCCTTGAGGGCGCGAATCCGGTAGCGGTGATGCAGAAACTGCGGATGCCACAGCGGCACCACGACCCAACGTCCCTGCGCCACCGCCGCTTCGTAACGATCGAAACAGTCCGCTTCGCTGCCGGTGCGGAAGACATACCCGGCGGCGTCCAGACCATATTGCTTGATCATCTCGGCCGAGAAGCGACTGATGCCGGCCCCCGGATTGATGCCCTGGATGATCAGCTCCAGCTTGCTGAGCGCCGGTTCCCGCAGCAGGTCCGTGACGCTTGCCACCGCGCTTTGTGGCACGTAATCCGGCACTCCCCAGATGCAATACGGCTCATAGATGACGGCGAGCTTGTCGACGTCATCCAGCATGGGGGCCAGGTAGGCCTCATGACTCGACGGCAACCAGGCGGAGGCCAGAATGTCGACCTCCCCTCGCCCCAGCATCGCGAAGGCCTCTTCGTGGGGAGCAGAGGCGAAGGTCACCTCATGGCCGTGGCTCTCCAGAACACGCGCCACTTCCCGAGCACTGGCCTCATGGAAGGACAACGCGATATGGCCGATACGGATGGGGTCTGTCATGACTGCCTCGAGTGGGTTGTTGAAGGAGAAAGAAAGCGAGCAGGCCTGCATGGCCGCAGTGGTAAGCCAGGGCCCATATCCAGGGCCATATCCAAGGCCCAGGCCCGCCCTCAGTCGAAGGCCGTCATTTCATGCAGGGTGAATTCGCTGACCGCGCCTTCGGTCGCTGCCACATACTCTTCCAGGTGCGGGGCCTGCATGTGCTGCTGCCAGAGCTCCCGCGAGGCCCAATTCTCATGAAAGGTGAAGTGCGCCGGGTTATCGTTGTTCTGGTGCAGGGTGTAGCCAAGGCAGCCTTCCTCGGCACGGGTGATCGGCACCAGTGCCAGAAGCGCTGCTTTGACCTGCTCGATCTGGTCCGGCTTGGCATGGATATTGGCGATGATGGTCAGCTGGGTCATGAAAGGCACTCCGTGGCGTGATCGGGAAGCTTGAGTTGCGCAAGCGATGTGGTCATCCTAGCCACAAGCCTCATCCGTATAAACATCCAACTTACGCAAAGATAATTCGGAAAAACCGTACAATGCTGCTGGATAATATCGCCCTGTTCCTGACCATCATCGAGAAAGGCAGTCTGACCGCCGCAGGACGCGAGACGGGGCTGTCGCCCACCACCGTGTCCGAGCGCCTCGCCGCGCTGGAAGCCCATTACGGGGTGGTGCTGCTCAACCGCACCACGCGCGCCATCAGCCTGACCGAAGAAGGCCGGACACTGATGGAAGAAGCTCGCGGCCTGCTCGACAGCGTCTCGGAACTGGAGACCCGCATCCGCCTGGGCGCCCAGACTCTCACCGGCCGCATTCGCGTCAGTGCGCCGAGCGACCTGGGCCGCAATGCCCTGTCACGCGCCATCACCGAATTCCAGCATCTGCACCCCACCATCGAGATAGAACTGCTGCTGTCAGACAGCTACGTGGATATCGTCGGCCAGGGGATCGATCTTGCCCTGCGCTTCGGCACCATCATGGACAGTACGCTGCGCGTGCGGCATCTGGGCCAGAAACGCCGCCTGCTATGCGCCTCCCCCGCCTATCTGGCGCAGCATCCTGCGCCGCTGACGCCGGTGGACCTCAAGCACCACAACTGCCTGGTGATGCGCTTCGGCAAGAGCCTCGACAACGAGTGGCGCTTCGGCAGCCACAAGGTGCCGCAGATCGTCACCGTCAGTGGCAACCGGATCGCCAATGACGGCGAACTGGTGCGCCAGTGGTGCCTGGAAGGGTTGGGCATCGCCCTGAAATCGGAAGTCGATGTGAAGGAGGATCTGCGTGCGGGTCGCCTGATCGAACTGCTGCCGGAACATGCCGCGCCGCCCTCGCCGCTGCAGCTGCTGTTTCCGCCGGCGCGCGCCCAACCTCGTCGCGTGCAGGCATTTGCCCAGCACCTGGTCGAGACCTTCAGCGAATCACTATCGCATCCGCAATAGCCTGAAACGCAAAAGCCCCCGGCAACCAAAGGCTGCGGGGGGAGCTTTCATCATCCGGCACCCTACACTAGCCACCGTCTCCTTAAGAGCGTATAGCTGCTTCCACCCGCCAGCTGGGCGACTTCTCTGACCCCGACACGCTTGGACTTGTTCGTAGCTTACTCTCCCTCGCCGACTACACTCTTCGAGCTGGTTTCGCTTGGCGCAGGGTATCCAGCTCCTTCAGATAACGCTCCAGCACCAGATTGGGTGGGCGGCTCTTGCGCGTGATGGCGCTGTAATAGGTGACATAGGAGTTGGCCACCGGGCTGAGCGCCTGCATCTGGCCATCGCGCACCCAGCGCTCGGCATAGTGGGTGGGCAGATAGCCGAGATAGCGCCCGGAAAGCACCAGGAAGGCGATGCCCTCGCGGTCAGTCGCGGAGGCGGCGGCCTTGAGCGGCTCATGCAGCGCCTTGATCGCAGGCGTCTGGGCGTAGGCCGGCAGCACCGCATCATGCTGGCGAATCTCTTCCTCGCCCACCGGACGTCCCCGCGCGAGGGTATCGCCCGCGCGGGGTTCACGAAACAGCACATGGCCCCGTGCGCAGTAAAGGCAGGAGGTTTCCTCGTAGAGCGAGCGATACTCGAGCCCCGGCAGCGTCTTGAGCGTCGGGATCACCCCGGTATGCAGACGGCCATCCAGCACGGCGCGCTCGATCTCGTTGGGGGGAATCATGCGGATGTTGATCATCACCTCCGGGCCGTGACCCTTCAGCGCACTCAGCGCATCCGTGATGTGCATCTCGGGCATGGTGACCAGATTGTCGGTGATGCCGATGTTCAGCTCACCCTTGAGCCAGGCATGCAGACCATTGATACGTGTGCGAAAGCCCTCTGCCGCCGCCAGCATCTGCATCGCGGCCTCGTGGACTTCCCGCCCCTCATTGGTGAGAGCAAACCCGCTGCGCCCGCGCTGACAGAGCTTGAGGCCCAGCCGCGTCTCCAGGTCACTCATCGCCATGCTGATGGCGGAGCGACTGATGTTGAGCTCGATCTCGGCCGCTGAGAAGCCACCACACTCCACCACCTTGCGAAAGATACGCAGCAGACGCAGGTCGGTATCGCCGAGCTGCCCCCGCATGACCTCGCCTCGCATAGGCCCGCGCCTCCTGTTATTGAACGGTTCCGCGACAGACGGCGCCTGACTGCGCCGAGATGGCGTAGCGAACGCCAGCGGAAAGTTAAGTAAATGCTTTCCTGAAGGTAAAGACAATGGCATTTATCTTACCAAAAGGACTTCCTAATCTAGTTGGACAGGAGCCGAGAACCAACAACAACACTCTGTGGGAGACATCATGACCGCCTTCGATACATCCCCTTCCGCCCAGGCAGGCTTGAGCCAGGAGCAGCTCGATGCCTACTGGATGCCCTACACGGCCAACCGCCAGTTCAAGCAGGACCCGCGCATCATCACCAAGGCGCAGGGGGCCTACTTCACGGACTCCCAGGGCCGTCAGATCTTCGATGGCCTGTCGGGTCTCTGGACCTGCGGTGCCGGCCATTGCCGCCCGGAAATCGCCGAGGCGGTCAGTGCGCAGCTGCGCGAGCTGGATTACGCGCCCGCCTTCCAGTACGGCCATCCCAAGGCCTTCGAGCTGGCGCATCGCATCAAGACGCTGATGCCTGAGGGGCTGGATCACGTCTTCTTCACCGGCTCCGGCTCCGAGAGTGCCGACACCTCACTGAAAATCGCGCGTGCCTACTGGCGCAAGAAAGGCAAGCCGACCAAGACCAAGCTGATCGGACGCAGCAAGGGCTATCACGGCGTCAACTTCGGGGGCTTCAGTGTCGGTGGCATCGGGGCCAACCGCTCGCTCTACGGTCAGGGGGTCGATGCCGATCACCTGCCGCATACCCTGCTCAAGGAAAATGTCTTCACGCCCGGCATGCCCAGGACCGGTGCCGAGCGCGCCGATGAGCTGCTGGAGCTGATCGCGCTGCATGATGCCTCCAATATCGCCGCCGTCATCGTCGAGCCGATGGCAGGCTCCGCCGGCGTGCTGCCACCGCCAGTAGGCTATCTCAAGCGCCTTCGCGAGATATGCGACCAGCACGACATCCTGTTGATCTTCGATGAGGTCATCACCGGCTTCGGACGCATGGGCGCCATGAGTGGCGCCGAGGAATTCGGGGTCACGCCGGACATCCTCAACGTCGCCAAGCAGATCACCAATGGCGCGGTGCCGATGGGCGCCGTGGTCGTCAAGGGCGACATCTACCAGACCTTCATGGACAACGGCGGCCCCGACTACATGATGGAGATTCCCCACGGCTACACCTACTCCGGTCACCCGGTGGCGTGTGCCGCGGCGCTGGCAGCCCTCGACGTGCTCGAGAACGACCAGCTCATCTCCCGTGTCCGCGAGCTGAGTCCGGTGTTCGAGAAGAAGCTGCACGAGCTCAAGGGCACGCGCTACATCAGCGACATCCGCAACTACGGTCTGGCCGGTGCCCTGCAGGTCGAGGCCTATCCCGGCGAGCCGGCGCGGCGCCCGTATGAGATTGCCATGCACTGCTGGAAGGCCGGTTTCTATGTCCGTTACGGCGGCGACACCATCCAGCTGGGCCTGCCGTTCATCACCGAACACGACGAGCTGGACCGTCTGATCAATGCCCTCGGCGATGCCTTCGCCGCCCAGGACTGACGCTCGAAGCTCAAGGCTGACGGTCGACGCTCAAGGCTGACCATCGACGTTCAAGACTGACCATCAACATTCAGAACTGACGATCAACACCACTTCATTCATCGCCATTCATTTCACAAGTCATCTCAGGGAGACCCACCCAATGAAGACGCTCGGACACCTCATCAACGGCAACATCGATCACAGCGAAGGCCGTACCCAGGACATCTTCAATCCCTCCACCGGCGAAGTCGGCGGTCAGGTGCGCCTGGCCAGCAAGGCGACGGTCGAGGAAGCCATCGCGGCCGCCGAGGCCGCCTTCCCGGAGTGGCGCAACACGCCGCCGATCAAGCGCGCCCGAGTGATGTTCCGCTTCAAGCAGCTGCTGGAAGAACATGCCGACGAGATCGCCCGCCTGATCGGTCAGGAGCACGGCAAGATCTGTCACGATGCGCTGGGCGAATTGCAGCGCGGCATCGAGAATGTCGAATATGCCTGCAGCGCCCCGGAACTGCTCAAGGGCGAGCACAGCCGCAATACCGGCCCGGGCATCGATTCCTGGAGTGAATTCCAGCCGCTGGGCGTGGTTGCCGGCATCACGCCGTTCAACTTCCCGGCCATGGTGCCGCTGTGGATGTACCCGATGGCGATCGCCTGCGGCAATACCTTCGTCCTCAAGCCCTCCGAGCGCGACCCGACCTCCACGCTGTTCATCGCCGAGCTGCTGATGGAGGCCGGTCTGCCGGCCGGCGTCATGAATGTCGTCAATGGCGACAAGGAAGCCGTCGATACGCTGCTGGACGACCCGCGCATTCAGGCGGTCAGCTTCGTCGGCTCCACCCCGATCGCTGAATACATCTACAGCCGCGCCGCAGCCAACGGCAAACGCTGTCAGGCCCTCGGTGGCGCCAAGAACCACGCCATCGTGATGCCGGACGCCGACATGGAATACGTGGCCAACTCACTGAATGGCGCCGCCTTCGGCTCCTCCGGTGAGCGCTGCATGGCACTGTCCGTCGCGGTGGCCGTGGGCGATGACGCCGCCGACAAGCTGATCGCGCAGATGAAGCAGCAGATGGAAGGCCTCAAGGTCGGCATCTACAGCGACAAGGGCAATGATTTCGGCCCGCTGATCACCGCGGCCCATCGTGACAAGGTGGTCGGCTACATCGACAGCGCCGAGCAGCAAGGCGCGACGGTGGTGGTCGATGGCCGCAATCCGCAGGTCGAAGGCGGCGAGAACGGCTTCTTCGTCGGCGGCACCCTGATCGATGGCGTCACCCCGGAGATGACCTGCTACCAGGAAGAGATCTTCGGCCCGGTGCTGCTGGTCGTGCGCGCCGATTCGATGGAAGCCGCCATGCAGCTGATCAATGATCACGAATACGGCAACGGCACCTGCATCTACACCCGTGATGGCGAAGCCGCCCGCTACTTCAGTGATCACATCCAGGTCGGCATGGTCGGCATCAACGTGCCGCTGCCGGTACCGGTTGCCTATCACAGCTTCGGCGGCTGGAAGCGCTCGCTGTTCGGCGATCTGTCCGCCTACGGCCCGGATGCGGTGCGCTTCTACACTCGCCGCAAGACCATCACCCAGCGCTGGCCTTCCGCCGGTCTGCGTGAAGGCGCCCAGTTCGCCTTCCCGTCCTGATCCATCGCCTTCGCTTTCTGATCCATCACGAACGCGGATCATCGTCTGATGACAACTGCGCCGGACAGCCCTGCTGTCCGGCGCTTTCATGTGCTAATCATGCAGGGTCATGCCGGCAGTCAGCCCCTGCCCCTTGCAGTGGCCAGAAACGGCTCCACATAGTCAGGACATCTCATCACGAGAATCCCGACAACATCGGCGGTCAGCACCGTCACAAGGAGCCAAGATGATCTGGGTAATCGCCACCGTTACCGCCAAGGAAGGCCACGTTCAGGATGTCTTCAATGAACTCTGCGCCGTCGCGCCCACCGTGCGCGAGGAAGATGGCTGCCACGCCTACCACCCGTGCCTGGACTCCGAACGCGCCGCCGACAAGGACAACGACCCACGCCCCGACACCATCACCGTGGTGGAAGCCTGGGAATCCCACGATGCGCTGCAGGCCCACCGTGAGACCGAACACATGCAGCGCTTCCGCGACAACGCCGGTGACTGGATCGCCGATGGCGATATCCGCATCCTGAGCCCGGCGGGCTGATAGACAGAACAGCATTGGGAAAGACCCAAAAAAGCCCGACCTCCAGGAGGCCGGGCTTTTTTATCGGGCTTGCTGTCATGACGGCATATCATTTACCGCTACAACCCCGGTTTCACTCCTGCGGCTGATCCTCGGACAATTGCATGATCATGCGCGTCGTCAGGTAAAGGCGTGGCACGACGCTATCGACCAGCACGAACTCCTGATCGCTGTGATAGCCGCCGCCGACGAGACCCAGGGATTCGAGCACTGCCGGTTTATCGGAATCTGCATGATAGGCGTAGGCTGCATCGGTGCCGCCACCGATCTCGACCGCTTGCAGTGTCTGCCCCAACTCTTGATAGATCTTCTGGGCCTGCTCGGCCAGCTGCTGACTCTGCGGATTGTCAGGCAGCGGCGGACGCCCCTTCTCGAGGTGGAACTCCACTTCGGTATCATCGATCAACTGGTTCTTCGTGATGGCCTGCGCTTCTTCCAGGACACGCTGATACTCGCTGCTATCGAAGTAGCGCATATCACCTTCCGCCCTGGCATGCTCCGGAATCACGTTGCGCTTGACGCCGCCCTCGACGATCGTCCAGTTGAGCGTCGTCTCCTTGTCCGCATCATCAAGCTCATTCAACTGCAGCAGCTGATGAGACAGCTCCATGATGGCGTTGCGCCCTTCCTCTGGTGCGCCACCGGCATGGGAGGCACGGCCCTTCACCTCGAGAAACGCATAGTTGATGCCCTTGGTGACGACGGTGACGGCATCAACTCCCGGGTCAGCGAAGGTAGGCTCGAATACCAGCACGGCATCCTGATCTGCCGATAGCTCATGAATCAGGTCATGCGAGCCAGGCGAGCCCTTCTCCTCATCAGGATTGAAGACAACCGTCACCTGGCCATAGTCATCAAACCCGAGCGACTTCAGCGCCTCGAGACTGTGCAGAATAACGGCTGCGCCACCCTTGGCATCGCCCACGCCCGGGCCATAGGCACGCCCATCCTCGATACGGAAGGCACGCTCCGTGGCGGCGCCTTCATCGAAGACGGTGTCGTAGTGAATCATCAACATTATCTTGCGACTGCCATCTCCCTGCAGGCGACCGACAATCGTATTGCCGCCATAGGTCTTGGCAGGGTGCGTTTCCACCTGTGCGCCAAGCGCTTCGAGATGCTGGGTCAGCATTGCCTCAACGTCATTCAAGCCTTCACGGTAGCCCGTTCCCGAATCCAAGTTGACCAGTGATTCCAGCGTCTCCAGCAGAGGTGCTCGCTGTTGCTCGACGGCATCCTGCACATCCTGATAGTCCGCCGCTTGCGCACTGGCACTGCACATACCGCATGCCAAACCCACCGCCAACATCGGAAGCCGCATTTTCCACCTCTAATATTTTTATATAAGGAATAACGAAGGTAAGGCGGATATCAGGCAAACGCAAACGCGAGGCCTACCGGGAAATTTTTTCTGCTAGCAGCTTTACCTGCCGTCCACCATTGAACACAGGTGCACTTCATCTGATCTGCGTCTCGTGAATGTGCAGCACTCGCAGGGATTATCGGTTGCCTGAGGGCTTCTCAGCGCCGATACTGTATATGAATACAGTATCGAAAGGAGACCCCACCCATGACCGTATCTGCCGCTCAACCGTCCCACGCCTCGCTGGCTCGCCCTCATCCAGCGCCGGAGCCCTGTGCGCTGCCGCACCCTCACATCACGGGGCGCGCTGGCATTTCCGGCTTCCCCTCGCCGGCCGAGGATTACGCGGGGCGCACGCTGGACCTCAACGAGCGGCTGATCAAGCGCCCGGCAGCGACCTTCTTCATGACGGTGGCGGGTGACAGCATGGAAGGCTTCGGCATCTATGAGGGTGACACCCTGGTGGTAGACCGCTCCATCGATGCCCGCCCCGGGCATATCGTGGTGGCACTGGTCGAGGGTGAGGTGGTGGTCAAGCGTTATGAGCTGATCGGTCAGCGCCCCTATCTGAGCTCCGGCAATGCTCTGTATCCGCCGGTCGCGATCTTCGACCTCGAATGCCAGGTCTGGGGGGTGGTGCGTTCCGTCATCCACGAATACGCGGTATGAAGACGCCGATGATCGGACTGGTCGACTGCAACAACTTCTACGCCAGCTGCGAGCGAGTGTTCGACCCGCGCCTGGAGGGCCGCCCTGTCGGCGTGATGTCCAACAATGACGGCTGCGTGATCGCGCGCTCCAACGAACTCAAGGCGCTGGGCGTGGAGATGGGCACCCCCGCCTTCCAGCTACAGTCACTCGTCCGTGAGGGGCGCATCCACCTGCTCTCCTCCAACTATGAGCTGTATGGCGACATGTCGGCGCGCGTGCGTGAGGTGCTGGAGGAATATTCCGCCGGGGTCGAGCCCTACTCCATCGATGAGATGTTCGTGCGTTTCGATGGCTTTGATCGCAACTCGATGCTGACATTGAGCCGCACCCTGCACCGTAATGTCCGCAAGTTCACCGGCATTCCCGTATGTGTCGGGGTCGCGCCAACTCGAACGCTGGCCAAGTTGGCCAATCGCGCTGCCAAGAAACGTCCGGAATTCGGCGGTGTCTGCGTGCTGGAACCCGATGAAGTCGGCACCCAGCGCCTGCTGGCCGATACGCCACTGGGCGATGTCTGGGGCGTGGGCCGACGATTGGTCGAACGCCTGGCACTGCAAGGCCTGCACACTGCTTGGGACCTGCGCTGCGCCGACCCGCGCGCCATCGGCCAGCGGTATTCCGTGGTTCTGGAACGCACCGCGCGCGAACTGCAAGGCACGCCCTGCTTCGAGATGAATGATGCCGATGACGCTCGCCAGCGCATCATGACCTCGCGCTCCTTCGGGCGCATGACCGGTGACTTGAATGAACTCAGGGACGCCATCCGCCAACATGCCCAGCGCGGCGCCGAGAAGCTGCGCCATCAAGGCAGCCTGACACGCGCCGTGCTGGTCTTCCTCAAGAGCAATCGCCACCGACCCGACCTGCCGCAATACTCACCCAGCACCATCGTCGAGCTGCCCGCCCCCACCAATGACAGCCGCGAGATACTCGCCGCCGCGCAACAGGCGCTGGAGCATATCTACCTGCGCGGTTATCGCTTCATGAAGGCTGGCGTGATGCTGCTCGACCTCATCGACCAGCCACGCGAGCAACTCTCGTTGCTCGACGACGAAGCGGATATCGCCAGGCGTGAACGCAGTCAGCAGCTGATGGCGACACTGGACGCCATGAATCAGAAGATGGGCCGCGGCACCGTGCGTCTGGGCGTCGCACGCCCCGACGCCGCCTGGCAACTGCGCTGCGCCCACCGCAGCGCCCGCTACACCACCAACTGGCAGGAATTGAAGCGGTTGCGTTAGTGGACTTGGCCGAAAGCTCTGAGCGCAATTCCGAGTGCCCCAACCATCAGCAATACAATCCCTTTCCTCGGCGCTCATACCGCAGAAGGCATGAAGGGAGTGAATGCGTAGATATCGCGCGCAACCTGATCGGATTGTTGCACCCACAGCAAAGGTGTTTTACGCCAGCGCCGCTTTATCAATGACTTGCGAACACTCATGCTGTGCGCCATTGCTGAAAAGCCAACAGTTGTGGAGTACCCGGCATGAAGATTCTACTGATCAACGGCGGCAAGGCCTTTGCCCATTCCAATGGCGAGCTGAACGCGACGCTGCATGAGCTGGCGCGCGGTGAGCTGGCCGAGCTGGGTCATGAAGTGCGTGAAACCGTCATCGAGGAAGGCTTCGAGGCCAAGGCGGAAATCGAGAAGCAGCTGTGGGCGGACCTGATCATCTATCAGACCCCAGGTTGGTGGATGGGTCTGCCGTGGACCGTGAAGAAGTATCTCGATGACATCCTGACTGAGGGCCACGGCTCTCTATATGCCAGCGATGGGCGTCATCGCACCAGTCCGACCCAGGGCTATGGCACTGGCGGCTTGATGCAGGGCCGCCAGTACATGCTGTCACTGACCTGGAATGCGCCACTTGAGGCCTTTGATGAAGAAGGCAACTTCTTCGAGGGCAAGGGCATCGATGGCGTCTACTTCCCGGTGCACAAGGCGATGGAATTCCTCGGCATGACGGCCTTGCCGACCTACCTGGCCACTGATGTAATCAAGAATCCTGACCTGGCAGCCTACACCCAGGCCTACCGCACGCACCTGCGCGAGCACGTCGGCCGCGCCTGAAGGCTCGGGGCGTCATACAGTCTGAGCTGATGACGCCTCTCCCAAGCTCTCGAATACACGAAAGGCTGCCCATGGGCAGCCTTTCGTCGTTGAGTAGCCGTCATTCAGCCATCAAGTAGCGATAATCCGGCGCTCGAGGAAACCTATCAAGGCCCGACCTGGCTCAGTGCCCCGCTCTGGCGAGAGACGAGCGAGACGTGATCCAGAAACAGGCGGAACATCTGGGCCTGGCTCGAAACGGCCAGACGCTGATAGATATGCTTGCGATGTACCTTGACGGTGCCATCGCTGATTGCGAGTTCACGCGCGGCAGATTTGGTGGAGTGTCCGGCCAGCAACAACTTGACGATGTCCTGCTCACGCTGCGTCAGAAGACCATCACCAAAGCTATCGAAGGCGGCCTCTACCGGCTCATGATGCTCCAGGCGATCCACGAAACTGACGCCCTGCCACTTCCAATACTCGCGCGCGAGGGGCTCGATGATCGGTTGCAGGTTCTTGAGCGCCAGCAGTGATTTTCGAGTCAGCGGCAGAGAGGTCTCATGCAATCCCAGCGAAAACACCATCACGATGTCGCCGGGCAGTTGTATGAAGATGCCAATTTCATCCTTGAGTCCCAACGCGCCGTAATAATGCTTGTAGTACTCACTGTCTTCGAAGCAATCAGGCGCCAGCTCACTCAGGCGGTAGACGCCGGGACGACAGCTTTGCTGGGTCGAGGTATAGAAGGGATCCAATATGTAGGCATCGCCAATATAACGTTCTACCCCCTGCTGCCGACGCTCAGGAGGATAATTGTCGTAGATCAGGATGGGTGCGCACCCTTGCTTGTAGGTGCTGACCAGTATCGTGTCAAAAGGCAGAATGTCGTGGAAGACGTCCTGCAGCAAGCGAGGGAATTCCGCCGAAGATGCCGATGTCATCAGCTTCGCCAGCACGCAATGCCAGCTCGATAGTTCTGGAGCGCACAACAACTCTTTGTGAATCATGAGCCGACCCTGGTGACGTATCGAGACATCCTAGCATAGCCAACGAAGGTATAACGCTGGCGCATCCGGAGCCATCACGCCCCGAACGCCAATGAAAGCGCCAGGCATGAGCCTGGCGCTTTCATTGCAAGACGCTTGTTCGTGTCAGAACGTCCAGCACGGATCATCCCCGCCACCACCATTCAGGTAATGGCCAACCAGATGGACTTCGTCTCGGTATATTCACCGAGTGTCTGCAGTGACTTGTCGCGGCCATTGCCGGACTGCTTCACACCACCAAAGGGCATCGTCATGTCCGGCCCTGCCCAGTTGTTGATATAGACCTGTCCAGACTGCAATCGGCGCGCGACACGAATCACCCGGTTGACGTCCTGACTCCAGAGCCCTGCTGCCAACCCATAGTCAGAGTCATTGGCGATCGCAATCGCTTCTTCCTCATCATCAAACCCCATGACGGCGAGAACCGGGCCAAAGATTTCCTCGTTGGCGATGGCCATGTCTGCCGTCACGCCAGTGAAGATGGTCGGCGCTATGAAACAGCCCTCAACCTGGCGATTGTCATCCGTGATGATCGCCTCACGTCTTGCCCCTTGCTGCTCACCGAGCGCAATGTAGCTGGCAATCTTGTCGTACTGTTCCTGATCGACGATGGCGCCCATGAAGCTTTGCGGGTCCAATGGGTCCCCCGGCTGCATGCTCCTGGCAGCTTCACACAGCGCACGAACGAATGGCTCGCGAATACGGTTATGCACCAACAGGCGAGAACCTGCGATGCAAACCTCTCCCTGATTATGGAAGATGGCGGCAGCGGCCTGACGTGCGACGCACGGGATGTCAGCACAGTCTTCGAACACGATATTCGGGCTCTTGCCACCACACTCGAGGAAAGTCCGTTTCAGATTCGACTGACCCGCATATTGCGTCAGAAGCTTGCCCACCTGAGTCGAGCCAGTAAAGGCAATGGCATCGACCTGCATCGAAAGCGCCAGCGCCTTACCGACATCTGTGCCGAAGCCTGGCAGTACCTGAAAGACTCCCTTGGGTATCTCCGTCAGCGCGATCAGTTGCGCCAGGCGCAGCGCCGAGAGCGATGACTTCTCGGAGGGTTTGAGAATGACACTGTTGCCAGTCGCCAAGGCTGGAGCAATCTTCCAGATCGTCATCATCAGCGGGAAGTTCCAGGGCACGATGGAGACGACCACGCCCAGGGGTTCACGCACGATCAGTCCCAACGCCTCTTCGCCGGTCGGCGCGACCTGACCATAGAGCTTGTCCAGGGACTCCGCGGTATAGCGTAGACATTCAATGGCAGAGGCCACATCGCCCAGCGCACTGGTGATCGGCTTGCCCATGTCGAGTGTATCGAGCAGTGCGAGCTCCTGCTGATGCTCGGCGATGAGTTCTGCCAGATGCAGCAAGGTGCGCTTGCGGGCTGCCGGTGCCAGCCGCGACCAATCGCCCTTGTCGAAGGCAGCTCTGGCACAAGCCACGGCGCGTTCTGCCTCGGGCGCCTCGCAGCGGGCCACCTGCGCCAGAGTGTCGCCCGTCGCAGGATTGAGAGAGGGAAAGGTCTTGCCACTGGCGGCGTGTGTGAACTCGCCATCGAGATAGGCGCGAGTTTCAAAGGACAGCTGGCTGGCACGTTGCTGCCATTGGGCATGAGTGAGTGGCATGGTATGGCTCCGAGGGATGACTGTGGCGGAAAAGACGTGAGAACGGGATGGCAACGGTGGAGAAATCAGCGACCCGCACGCGCCAGCACGGATTCCAGCAGTACCTGGCAGCCGAGGGCACAGTCTTCAGGTGAAGCATATTCCGCCTCGTTGTGGCTGATGCCATCGAGACACGGCACGAAGATCATTGCCGTCGGCGCCACGCGCGAAACATAGACGGCGTCATGGCCAGCACCGCTCATCATCTCTCGTGAGGGCGCATCCTGATTGGCGACGGCCTGCCTGACGACCTCGATGCATGCCTCATCGAAGTCGACGACTTCTGACTTCCAGATGCGCTCCTGCGTCACACTGACACCATATTCCTCCGACACCTTCTCAAGCATCGACATGAACGTGGCTTCCAGTGTCTCAAGCTCGGCTTCTTTCACATGGCGCAGGTCCACCGTCATGCTGACCTCGCCCGGAATGACGTTGCGCGAGGCGGAGGGAATATTCAGGGTGCCCACCGTGACACGTGCATTCCCTGTCGGGTCTGATTGCACATGCTGGTGGATCTGATCCATCAAGCGCGCAGCCGCCATCATCGCATCACGGCGGTAACGCATCGGCGTCGGCCCTGCATGTGCCGCGACACCAGAAATCGTGACATCAAACCAGCGAATTCCCTGAACGCCGGTGACAACCCCCAGTGACTTGCCTTCCTGTTCCAGCACCGGCCCCTGTTCAATGTGGAGCTCAAAATAACTGTCCAACCTGGGGCCCGTCTTGAAATCTGGCGTGCGCAGTCCGGTGCTCGCCAGCGCTTCGCCATAGGTAATGCCTGCGCTGTCTTCACGCGCCAGGGTATAAGTCGGCTCAAAGACGCCCGCATAGGTGCCGGACGCTACCATCGCCGGGGAGAAGCGACTGCCTTCTTCATTGCCCCATACGATCAATTCCAGTGGCCGGCGCGTGACAATGCCCTGCGCATCCAGCACTCGAAAGACCTCAAGTCCTGCCAGTACACCGAGAATGCCATCAAAACGTCCGCCCTTGGGCTGAGTGTCCAGGTGGCTGCCGGTCGAGACCGGGGCCAGCGACGGCTCGCTGCCCTCACGACGAATGAACAGGTTTCCGACCTCATCGACACGCATCTCGCAACCAAGTGCCTCGCACCACTGCATCAGCAGGCGGCGCCCCTGGGTATCCTCCTCGCTGAACGCAAGACGACAGGAGCCGCCCTTGGCCGTGGCCCCGATCTTCGCCATATCCATCAGGCTATCCCAGAGACGTTGCTGGTCGATCCTGAACGGCTGAACCTCTTGTGCAACTGCCTGCATGCTTGCGTCCTCTTGTTCTTGTGTCCGTATGTCGATGGGCGTGTACCGACCTGTCACTCAGCACCCCGCCGTCACATCGTGTAGACCGTCACCTTAGAAACTCACGCACCAGGAGCGGAATACCCCCATTGGGATATACCGGGCGGCTATCCGATCTGGATACGCTGGTTCCAGTGAACGATTGCAGCGAGAGCGACAGTGAAGAGCGCTTGGCACGCTGCATGACACCAGACCCCAGACAATCGCTGGCTCTCCGCCATCACCAACAACAAGAGACAACACTGATGACCACCAACACTCTGGATCACACCTCATCTATCGATGCACCATCCGAACATTCTGCCCATGGCCTGAGCGGCGATGCTCAAGCTGTCTGGGAGAAGGACAGAGATCACTTCATCCACCCCTTCACTGACTTCTCGACCTTCCACGAGCAGGGTTGCGACATCATCAGTGATAGCGACGGTATCTACGTGTCAGATATCGAAGGCAACCGTTTCATCGATGGTATTGCGGGGCTGTGGTGCGTGAACGTGGGGCATGGTCGCAAGGAAATTGGTGACGCGATGGCGGAACAGGCCACACGCATGGCCTACTTCTCTACCTTCAACAATCTGACCAATATTCCGGCAGCGGAATTATCGGCCAAGCTTGCCAGTCTGGCACCGGCACACCTCAACCACGTCTTCTATACCTGTGGAGGCTCCACCGCGAATGATGTCGCCATTCGTCTGGTGCATTACTACTACAACCGTATCGGAAAGCCGCAGAAGAAGAAGATCATCTCCCGCAAGAATGCCTATCACGGTACCACCTACATGGCGGCCACCCTGACAGGCATCGAAAGCAACAACTGGATGTTCGATACCCTGGACTCCCATGTCAGCTATCTCAGCGAAGCCAACTGTTATCGTCGTCCGAAGGGCATGAGTGAAGCTGACTATTGCGACCAACTGGTGAATGAATTCGAGAACAGAATCGAAACACTGGGCGCTGACAATATCGCCGCTTTCATCATGGAGCCCATCATGGGCGCAGGCGGTGTTCTCGTCGCTCCCGAGGGTTACCACACTCGCATGCAGGCCCTCTGCCGCCAGCACGACATCCTGTTGATCGTCGATGAAGTCGTGACAGCCTTCGGACGTCTCGGCCACTTCTTCAGCAGCGAAAAGGTCTTCGGTCTCAGCCCGGACATCATTACCTGCGCCAAGGGACTTTCCTCAGGCTATGTGCCGCTTGGCGCAACGCTGATTTCAGACTCCCTCTATGAGGTGCTGGGTACTCCCCAGGGTAAAGGTGGTGTATTGAGTACAGGGTTTACCTATTCAGGCCATCCGGTCAGCTGTGCCGCCGCGCTCAAGAACATCGAGATCATGGAAAGAGAAGCGCTGTGCGAAAACATCCAGCGAGTCGGCCCCTATCTTGAGGCGCAGTTGAAAACCCTGAAGCATCACGCTACCGTTGGCGACGTTCGCGGCAGTAACTTCATGATGTGCTTGGAAAATGTGGCAGACAAGACAACCGGCGAGCTCTTGCCACTGGAAGCACGTGTCGGGGATAGGGTCGCTGCAGAAGCACAGAAGCGAGGCTTGATCATTCGCCCTGTCGGCCACCTCAACATCATCTCTCCGCCGTTGATCTGGGATGAAGCCGTGATCGATCAGGTCGTGGCCATCCTCGATGCCTCATTCTCGGCAGTCACCGAATCACTCACGCAAGACGGTTATCTGTAACAGTCCAGAAAATGGATTGATGTGACGCGGCCTCGCCCAGGTTATCGCGTGTTGCCGACATTGCCGCTGGCCCTTGAACTTCGCTGCGCCAGCGGCATCGGCCGTCACATATGTATAAAAAATTATAATGACAAAAGGTATGTTATGGACAATTTTGGATACATGAGCCTGATCCCCACAGGCATCGTGCTCATCATGGCGCTCATTACACGCAGGACAATCGAATCACTCATGACAGGGGCAATCGTCGGCTTGTTGATGATTGACCCTTACAATGCCATTTCAGATGGCGCAGATACCATGCTGACGGTGCTGGCCAACGATACCGTCACCTGGATCATTCTCGTATGTGGTCTATTTGGCAGCTTCATCGCCTTGTTGGTAAAGACAGGCGGTGTACTCAGCTTCGGGGCAGCACTTGGCAGCCGAATCCGGACCAGGAATCAAAGCTTGCTGGCAACCTGGGTGCTGGGCCTGGTGATCTTCGTCGATGACTATCTGAATGCGCTGACCATCAGCGCCTCGATGAAGAAGATTACCGATAGATTCAACATCTCACGCGAAAAACTCGCCTACATCGTCGACTCCACCGCTGCACCAGTCTGTGTATTGGTACCCTTCTCGACCTGGGCAGTCTTCTTTTCGGGCCTGCTGGAAGAAAATGGCATCCCGGGAAATGGCATATCCATGTATATCGAAGCCATTCCTTACATGTTCTACGCCTGGGTAGCGGCAGCTATCGTACCGATGGTCGCCATGGGCTGGATTCCCAATATCGGCCCGATGAAAGCCGCCGAACTGCGTGCCGCCTCTGGGCAGACCATCCCCGATGACAGCACTGACACGACACTGGAAGTCGAAGATACCGGCAAGACACCGCCACACCTGCTCAACTTCCTGGTGCCGATGTTCGCGCTGGTCTTCTTCACCTGGTATTTCGACACTGACATTCTACGCGGCGTGATAGTGGCACTGCTGGTACTGTTCGTGATGATCTTTGCGCAGCGTCTGCTCAGCTTCAATGACACCTTCGACACGGCACTGGAAGGTTTCAAATCGATGCTGCTGCCTCTGGGAACACTGGTTGCCGGCTTCTTCCTGAAAGAGGTCAATGACACCCTGGGGCTGACCACATTCGTCATCACTCATGTGCAACCCATCATGACGCCGGGGCTGCTGCCGATGGTCATCTTCCTGACCATGGCCTTGCTGGCCTTTGCAACCGCCTCTTTCTGGGGCCTCTTTGCGGTGGCAATGCCGATCGTCTTGCCGCTCGCCATGAGCATGAATGCCAACATGCCACTGGTCGTGGGCGCACTGATCTCGGCCAGCGCCTTCGGCAGTCACGCCTGCTTCTATGGTGACTCCACAGTGCTCTCGGCACAGGGCAGTGGCTGCTCTCCCATGTCGCATGCCTTGACCCAACTGCCTTACGTCTTGATCGCGGCATCGATATCCGCGCTTATCTTCCTTGCCGCCGGCTACCTGTGAGACGAACATCATGACCCGCTTCTCCCCCTCTCATTCTCTTGATGTCTTCACTCCAGGCTCACCTGCTGCCAAGGGCTTCTTCATGCCTGCCGAATATGCCAGACATGATGCCTGCTGGATGCTGTGGCCACAGCGGCCGGACACCTGGCGTTACGGTGCCAAGCCTGCCCAACAGGCTTTCGTGGATGTCGCCACGGCCATCGCCGGCAGCGAGACCGTCATCGTCGGCGTCAATGATGAGCAGTACGAAAACGCACGCAATGAGCTGCCCGCGCATGTGCGTGTCGTCGAGATATCCAGCAACGACGCCTGGATGCGCGATGTCGGCCCAACCTTCCTGACTCATCCGGATGGCCGTATTGCCATGATCGACTGGGAGTTCAATGCCTGGGGCGGCCTCAATGGAGGACTCTATTTCCCCTGGGACAAGGACCGCAGAATCCGCACCAAGATCTCGCAGATTCTGGATGTTCCGCGCTTTGATGCCTCGATCATGCTGGAAGGCGGTGCCATTCATGTCGACGGCGAAGGGACGCTGATCACGACTGAAGAGTGCCTGCTCAACGCCAATCGCAACCCTGATCTGAGTCGCGAGCAGATAGAGCAGATCCTCAAGGACCATCTCGGTGTCACCACCATCATCTGGCTTCCCAATGGCTGCCATCTGGATGAGACCGATGGCCACGTGGATAACCTGTGCTGCTTCGTCGGGCCTGCAGAAGTCGCCCTCAATTGGAGCGATGATCCCCAGGACCCACAGCATTCGATCTCCAAGGCGGCGCTTGAGGTTCTCGAGAACTCCGTGGATGCCAGAGGGCGTGCCTTCAAGGTGCATCTGCTCCCACAGCCCGGCCCTCTGTATATCCAGGAAGATGAAGCCAATGGCCTGGACCGCCTGGGTAGCTCACACCCGAGACGCCCCGGCGACCGGATGGCGGGTTCCTACGTGAACTTCTACATCGCCAACGAAGCCATCGTCATGCCATTGCTTGACCCGGCGCTGGATGATGTCGCGCGCGAGAAACTGCAAGCCATCTTCCCGACTCGGCAGATTCTTGGCGTCAATGCTCGTGAAATTCTGCTGGGGGGTGGCAACATTCACTGCATTACCCAACAGCAACCCAAGCGCCTGACTGAACGACACTGACGCCTGTTGGCGTAAAAAGAAGCCCGCCACCGGTGACATGACCGATGGCGGGCTTCTTGCGTTCTAACGAATAGCGGCGACCAGCGCTCACTATTGAGAGGGTACAGGTCTCAGAAGCTCCAGCTGGCGTGCGTCCAGAAGATACGCCCCGGCTCATTGACCTGTACATCGCCCTGCAACGGATCGTCGTAGAAGCGATTGACGTGGTAGGCGTAGGCCTTGTCGAACAGGTTGGAGATGCCGGCGCTCAACTCGATGGCGTCAGTGACATGGTACCCACCTTCCAGGCCGACGATGCCGAAGCCTGCCGTCGCGTCTTCACTGTCGGAAATACGCGACTGACGTGCGGCCGCATCGAATCGGGCACCTGCCCACCAACGATCCGCGTCATAGCGTGTCGCCAGATAGCCATTGAAGGGGGCGACCTGTGACAGGGGCGTCCCATCGCTCAGGTTGGTGCCGTGCGTGGCGGCAACGCCTGCGGAATGCCGCCAGCCGTGTTGCCGCCAACTGGCTTCCAGCTCGATACCGTAGATCTCGGCCTCGACATTGTCGTAGGTGGTCAGCGAGTCGCCTTCGGTCAGCTCGATCCAGTCATGCACCCGGTTGTAGTAGGTGTCCGCCGAATAACGCCAGGCGCCCTGCCTGACCGCCACCCCAAGCTCGAGCTGCTGATGGATCTCGGGATCAAGCTCTGGATTACCCAACCAACCATCGGAGTCGGACTGGCGGTTGTAATAGCGCTCACTGGCCGTCGGGAAGCGTACGCTGCGACTGAGCGCCGCATAGCCTTTCACCGCCTCATTGACGCGATGCTCCAGACGCGCCAGTGCACTGAGTTCGCCATCACGCTGTTTGGCGTCAACATCATCGCCATACTGGGCACGCCAGGCGGAGATGGCCGAGGCATTGCTACCCACCACCTCATTGGCATCTCGCGCATCACTGATGGAGACGTCATAGCGCGCACCGGTCACGAGTCGGTTGTCGGCATCAAGGATGGTATCCAGTTCCGCGAATACCCCACCGCGCGTCCGCACGACATCCGGCCAGGTCTGGCTATCCGACAGGCTATCCAGTGACATGCCCATCCGGGAGTTGGTATTGCTCTCGAGCCGTTCGGCATCGGCACCCAGCGTCAATATCGCGTCATGTCCGCCGACAGTCAGCGGAATATCGCCCTGGGTGCTGGCATACCAGGTCTCGGTGGTCGCGCTGGAGAACATGGCCATGTCGCTCATGTCCATATCTGAGCTCATATCCATGCCCGAGCTCATATCCATGCCCGAGCTCATATCCATGCCCGAGCTCATGTCCATGCTCATCGAGTTGGCGCTGGAATCATCAAAGTCACGCAGGGTGACGTTATCCATGTCGTGCACGACGCGAGCATGGTTGACCTGTGTCTCGGTGTGCGAGAACGGCCCGACGTTGTCGATGGTCAGCTTGAGATACTGGCGGTCCATATCGCTGCGTGGCGCATCCATGGTGGGATACAGGGCATCATCGATGCGCACCACGGCGAAACCCGCCTCGATGGCGACATCCTCGGTGGCGAAGGCGCCAATGCGGATACTGCCATTGTCGCTGCGATACGCGCCTGACTGAGTATCGCCATTGCCATCCTCGTAGTTGTTGCGCTCGGAATGCTCGAAGTCCAGTGCGGCCCAGAAATCGCCCTGCTTGGCGGTCAGTGACAGAGTCTCGCTGGTGGCGTCATCATTGCTGCGCCAGCCAGCCCCCAAGGTACCCTGGACGCCATCATCATCGCTGCGCGAGGGCGTCTGACGCGTCACCTCGATGCTGCCCGCGGCAAAGTTGGGGCCGCGACTGACGGTCTGCGCGCCCTTGTAAAGCGTGAGGTCCGACTGACTGCCGGCAGTGGCGTAACCCAGTGTGGTGTCCATGCCCCCCGGACAGGCGGGATAAAGCGATGCGCCATCCACCTCCTGGATGAGGCGCTCACCGCCCTGCGCACGGAAGATGGCCGAAACACCGTGACTACCCAAGCGCGAGCCACTGACACCATTGACCTCGCGCAGCTGTTCGCCAAGGTCCATGTCGCCCTTGGCATGCCCCGCATGCACGTCGTGGACGGGGCTGGCCATGGGCGCCTGAGCCTCGATACGGATCAACGGCAATACGCTGGTGGTGTCAGCATCGGCGTAAACCGGCAGCGTGCCACTACCCGCGATCGCGGCGGCAATGGCCATTGGCAGACGACCACGCGATGCGCTCACTGGCGATGACAAACGACGCGCACGAATCGGGAAATTGGCGAGAGACAGTGTCATGCGCTGGCCTCCTGCAGGTCATCCCCTCGCTTGTGCGTGGCGCGAATCCACAGCCAATCCAGCAGCCCCATCACGATCAGCGAGAGGCCGACCAGCGGGAAGATGACACCGATGATCATCATCAAGCCCCAGACACCGGCGATTCGCTTGCGCTCCTTGGGCAGCGGCGGGATACCGATACCGCCCACCGGACGACGCTTCCACCACATCACGCCCGCACCGACGCTCATCATCACCATCGCGATACAGGCCAGTACCAGCACCAGCTGGTTGATCAGCCCGTACTGCTGCCCCAGGTGAACATTGATGCCCCACTCCAGCGCTCGACCCAGCGGGCCATAATCGGCGTAATGCATGTCCAGCAGCACATCGCCGGAATAGCGATCCACATGCACCACCTGCTGGCGCTCCAGCGCATCCGGATAGATGGAGCCGGTGTAGACGCCCTGCGGCGAGCCCGGCAGGTTGATGGCATAGCCCGGTGCCAGGCCTTCGCGAGCGAAGATGCGCTCAGCCTGATCGAGGCCGATATCGGCATGGGCAATCGCGGCGGCGCTCAGCGGCACGGCCGCAGCGCCGGATGACTTATCGACACCAGACTTGGTGCTACCACCGCCATGCCCGGCATGCTCTCCCTCGTCCACGACATGGCTTGTCGCTGCAGCCGGCAAGGAAGATAACGGGATAACGGCCTGTTCGAGCGACCAGGTCGTCCGCTCCTGGTCCACCAGACGGGTATCCGACATCGGCGTATTCACGCGCACGCCATCGGGATATCCGAAGTTATGCCCGTTGGCCAACTCGTTGACCTTGGCACCCCACACCATTGACCACGGCATGCCAGTCACGGCGAGAAACAGGATGAAACCAGCGGCGAAGATGCCACACACGGCATGCAGGTCACGCCACCACAGACGACGCGCAGGCGTGGTACGCAGCGTGACGACGCCACCCTTCTGGCCCCGCGGCCACCACAGATACAGGCCGCTGAGTACCAGCAGGATGCTCCAGCCGGCAGCGATCTCGATCGCGGCATTGCCGATGGGGCCGGTGATGGCGAGGCTGTGCAGATTGCGCACCGTCCACATGATGCTGTCACGGTAGGCCATCTGCCCCTGCACTTCACCGCTGTAGGGATTGACGTAGACCGCCTGCTTGCCACTGCCATCGGCTGCCACGATATCGACTTCCGTGGTCAAGTCACTAGCCGCAGGCGGCACGACACGCACGGCCTTGCCGGGCAGACTTTGCACGGCGACACGCACCTGCTCGCTCAGCGGGACACTCGCCTGTGCCTGGCCATTGGCCTGTTGCACCACCGGCGTGTTGACCTTCATCAGGTCGGCATGCACGAAGTGGTCGATCTCTTCACGGAACAGATAGAGACCGCCGGTGACAGCCAGCAAGGTCAGGAAAGGCAGCACCAGCAGGCCGGCATAGAAATGCCAGCGCCACACGGCACGGTAGATATCGCTGAAACCGCGAGCGGCGCGACCCGCGGAGTCGGTATTGGTTATTGAACTCATCTCGATTACCCATCGACAGGTGCCACGACGCGCGACGGATGCTTTGTCCGCCGGTCAACGCGAGGTCACCAAACACTATGGAGAGCCACCGCGAGGTGGCCCAGCAATTCATGGCGCGAGGGAATCGTGGGGTGGCGCGCGCCCGGGCGGACGCAGATAGACATTGATGTCGCGAAACGCGACAAGGCAGGGACGCGGGGCCGCGTCGCGAGACAACCGCCCCAACGCCAGCAACAGGGCAACGGCGACCAATGCCAGCGTGAAGGCCGCCATGCTGGCCAACGGACAATCCGAGGCAGCGGAACTGTGGGTGATCTGCGCCTGCGAACCGCTTTCGCGAGCGGCGCGGATTATCCAGTCGCTATCGGCACTCACCCAACGCCCGGTACCAACGCTCTCGAAGACGGCATGGTCGTTGACCATCACCACTCGTGGGGCCGCCAGCGGCATGACCAGCATGGCGGCCAACGCGATCAGCATCACGAAGACGACATGCCCATTGGCCGCGGTCAGGCGTGACAGGGCGCGATGATAGGAGACGGATTGACGCCTGGCGTGGCGAGTCGAGGGGCAAGTCGCGGTCATGCGCCCCCCGTGACCGGCACGTTAGCGTTTTCGCTCGTGTTGACGGCCGCAACACTGTCAGAAGACGGCGCTGCGGCCACGGACTGGAGCAGGAACGTCAGACGATCAGCAAGCTGCTCAGGCGTCTGACTGAGCGGCAGGGTGTCACGCAGCCGGCCCTGCTCATCGATCACGAAGATCGCCACGCTGTGGTCGATCATATAATCGGCCTCACCGGCCGACGCCTGCGCTTGCGCGTGTTCAGGAGGATGACTCTGCTCGGGTTCTCGCCGCTGAAACTGGATACCGAGCCGCTGAGTGAATTCCTCCAGACGCGTGTCGTCCTGTGACGGGAGGCGAAGGCCAGTCACCGGCAGGCTGAAGGCAGACAGATAACGTGACAGCACGGGCAGGGTGTCGCGCGCCGGATCCAGCGTCAGAAACATCGGATGCAGATGCGCACGTGAAGTCTCGTCAAGGCGTTGCCAGGCCATCTGCAGCCGGGCAAGCGACAACGGGCAGATGTCCGGGCAATGCGTAAAGCCGGGAATCAGCACGCTCAGGTGACCCGCTTCCCCCCGAGACAGGGTGTCCGCGTGCAGCAGTCCCCGCGTGGAAGGCAGCTCGAGCGTCGTCGGCCACGCATCACGCGGTTGATGCGAGGCAGAAAGCCCCGTGATCAACGCGATAACGACGAGGGCAAAAGCACTGAGTCCCATCAGGATCAGCTTGCGCGGCGACATGAACACTCCAGCGTGGCGTGCAGAGAAGGTAAAGGCAGCAGGGTCGATGACAGGGATGCTAACCATTCACACCCGTGAAACCACTAATGCGACAAGTTGCCACAGCGATTGCCTCGGGCCTTCGCGAGCGCGACAAGCCCCCAGATAGCGTAAAGCCATCACCACCATCATCAGATTCAAAGTGCGTCTCACCCGGACGGGCACGACACTGTCTCCATGCTCACGCAATTGAGCCAGTCCCCCAACCCCTTCTTCCCCTCACGCCATGAGGCTTCGCCATGATTCAGCGCCTTTCCCTGCACCCAGCCATCCTTGAAGTGCGCGACCTCGATGCCGCTTGCCGTTTCTTCACCGAAACACTCGCCCTGCCCATCCTGTTGCGCAACGCCACCAGCGCGACCCTGGAGCTGAACCATCGCCGAGACAAGCAGACCAGCGTATTGCTGTTGCAGCGCAGTGCCGAGCAACCCGACAGCCGCCAGCTGACGCTTGAGATCGAGCGAACGGATTTTGCCCGCTTCCGCGAACAATGGCAGGCCCAGGGAGCGCATCTGATCGAGAGTCACGGCAGCAGCGCCCCCGGCTGTGCCTGGCAGGTGCTCGATTGCGTGCTCCCCGATGGGCATCGCCTACGCGTGGTCAGCATCAACCCCGAGCGCTGCGCCCCGACGATCAGCCGAGGCATGGGCATGGCACCCTGAGATTCCAGCACACCAGATGGCTCGAGAGTCTCCGCTGGGCCGGCGCAAGACACAAGCGCCGGCCCCGCTATCAAGTGCGCCATCATGGCGAGAAATGACGTACCGGTGAGGCGTACAAGAAGATGGCTTGAATGCCCATCACGGCTGAGGCGTCAGTAGTTGACCAGCAAGTCATCGATGACCGGGTTCATCTTGGTTTCGACCCCGGCAAACTTGGAGAACGTCAGACCACCCTTTGCGACAAGATGATATTGCGCATAGGCGATTTCATCGCCATATGGATCATTGAGCCAGAGTTCTGCGTGTGACAGATAGGTCGTGAAATCCCATGAGCGCAAAGCGGTATACGTCAATATCACTTCACAATGGCCAGGGACCGGAGCGTCATAGACTCGCGTATTCAAGCCATTGCGACTGAAGCCCCGTTTGATCACACTCAGGAAGCCGGGCACGATCACGGCCTCATTGCGCTCGATGCACACGGTATCCAGATAGGACATGCGCTCCAGAGGCTGAACCTGCACCGAGGTACAGCCGGCCATCACGAAGGTGATGGAAGCTGCCAATAACGCCTTCGTCATCCCTGTCATTCTTGACTCCCTGTCATTGAACAAGAGGCTTTATCGCGAGATATGCCATGGAAGGCATGCTTGTCCGCAGGGTATTAGTGAAAACAAATAAATGCGAGGAATCTGCCCGTGATCAGGCGTAATTCCCCCATGCAAGCGCGAGTCTCCTACAGAGACACCGACAAATGATGACAGGCGTGGCAAACATGAGTCCCCTTTATCACGCCGAGCCAATAATGCCCCACTGACAGCGTGCGCGGATGTCCGCATTGCCGCACTCTTGCCCGACGCAGCATTAAGTATTGCTCAGCGACAGAATCGCCAGCCCCGCGTGCCGAGGTGGAAGTGATCACGATGGGCGGCGTTGTAATCCGGCCCCAGCACGGTACCGAAACTCTCACAGGCAGCGTCCTGCACGGCACGCAGGAAGCGGCCCGGGGCATCTTCATCCTCGGGCGCCGTCCAGTCGCGCGGCAGGCGAACCTGACGGCCGTCCGCCAGCGTGAAGCCTGTGACATCCAGCGCATCCGCAGTGGCATGTTCACTGCGGCGTGCGTTCTCTCGTCCGTAGATGTTGCGACAGGCGTAGCTGCCAACATGGAACACTTGCGTCACCTCGCTCCCCATGACCTTTTGCGCCGCTGACCTGAGCCCATGACGCTCGAAGCGCAGCCAGCTCACCGCCAGCGGGCAGCTGGCAATGAAGGACTGATTGAAGCGAACACCCTGCTCACCACTCGCGCCTGACGCCGAATGCATGCGTACGCTATTGATGAGGTCACAGCCGTTGTTGCTGGGGCGGTCCGGCAGGAAGGTCACCCGTTGCGGGGCTTCCCGCGCGAGAAATGCGCGACAGGCGGCCGGGTTCTCGTTCAAGCGTGAGAGCTTCCAGCCGGTCACCATGCCGGGCGGGTCCTCCAATTGCAGTGGCGCCCACGGGAGATAGTGAGCGGGTATCCAGCGCTCCAGCACGATGATATCGCGCTGGACCGCAACGCCCAGGCCGATGAGCACCAGGCATATCAATGTGAGCCCCATGCCTTTGCGGCGCTGCTTGTGCTGCAAACCGTTCATGTCCGCCTCCTGTACACGTTGCAGGCCCTCACCTGCCCCGGGCTTCGCCTGCATTGGACTTCACCTGCCCTGGGCTTCACCTGCCCCAGGGTGACTGACCACCGTGAATGGCATGACGTATCGACCGCCTCATATATGCCATATCAGAAACAGTGAAATGAAGGGGCGAGGCGCTGTCAGAGACGCGGTTGTCCACTATGCTGGACGCCATTCAGCAGACCAGCCACATGCCTATAGGGGCCACGCCCCAGCTGCTCTCTGCACGCCAATCCGCTATCAGGAGCGCACATGACGACAGCCCCTACCTCACGCCTGGGCACGATCCCGCTCTCGGTGCTGGACCTTGCCCCCATCCGCGATACCGGCAGTGTTGCTGAAACCTTCCACAATAGCGTCAGTCTCGCCCAGCATGTCGAAGCGCTGGGCTTTCATCGCCTGTGGCTGGCCGAGCATCACAACATCGATGGCATCGCCAGTGCCGCCACCTCGGTGCTGATCGGCCATGTGGCGGGCAAGACCTCCCGCCTGCGGGTCGGCTCGGGCGGCATCATGCTACCCAACCATCCCCCACTGGTGGTGGCGGAGCAGTTCGGCACCCTGGCCACGCTCTACCCGGACAGGATCGATCTCGGGCTTGGCCGCGCGCCGGGCTCCGATGGCATCACCATGCAGGCGATGCGCCGCGACCCTTCCGCCGGCGTGAATGACTTCCCCCAGCGGCTGGCCGAACTCGAGCAGTATCTGGGCGAGGCTTCACCTGGTCAGCGCATCAAGGCCATGCCGGGACAAGGCACTCATGTCCCCCTGTGGCTATTGGGTTCCAGCGACTACAGCGCACGCCTGGCAGCGAAAAAAGGTCTGCCCTTCGCCTTCGCCGGTCAGTTCGCCCCCGGCTACATGCTGGAGGCCATCAAGCTCTATCGCGAGAACTTCACGCCCTCCGAGGTGCTGGATGCGCCCTATGTGATGCTCGGCCTGCCCCTGATCGCCGCCGACAACGATGAACGCGCCCGTTTCCTGGCCAGCACCCAGCAACAGAAATTCCTCAATCTGATCCGTGGCAAGAGCACGCGCGCCCTGCCCCCACGCGAGACACTGGACTGGTCAGCACGCGAGGAAGCCATGGTCGGCCAGAATCTGGCCGCTGCCATCATCGGCGGGCCAGAGCGCATTCGCAGCGAACTCGAGCATCTGCTGGAGGTGACGCAGGCCGACGAATTGATGTTCAACTCGGATTTCTATGAGCATGCCGACCGCCTGAAGAGCTACGAGATACTCGCCGAGGTCGCCGGCCGCCGGACGCCGGCCGCCAGTCAATGACGTGAGCCCCTTCACGCTGACTGGCTTGCCAAGACAAGACGCCGCTCACATCCCCTGTGAGCGGCGTCTGTCGTTCTGAGCCTGCTGTGAAGACACGCACTGACGTCATGAGCTGAAGGCGATGAACTTAAAACGATGAGCTTAAGGCGATAAGTTCATGCCACGACTCGGCTCAATGATGGTCGCGCGGGTTCACGCGACGATTCTTGACGTCCGGCGCACGGCGGATGCGATCTTCCTCCGCCAGGCTGTCAGCCTCGAAGATATCCGCACCGACCGGTGTCTCACCATGACGGCGATACAGCTGACTGAGCATCTGGCGACGATCAGCCCGCAGCTCCTTCACCAGTACCACGATCATGCCGTAGATGATGAAGGTGAACGGCAAGGCCGAGAGTACCGAGGCTGACTGCAAGCCCTTGAGACCGCCCGTCGAGATCAGCGTCAAGCAGATGGCCGCGATCAGCACGCCCCAGGCGATACGCTTGTAGAGCGGCGGATTGATCGAGCCGCCGTCGGTCATCTGCGCCACGATGTAGGACGCCGAATCGGCGGAGGTCACCAGGAAGATGAAGATCAGCATGATCGCGACCACCGACAGCACGCTGCTGAAGGGCATCAGGTCGAACATCTCGAACAAGGCAGACGTGATGTTGGCATCCGTCGCGGCCGCCAGACCGACATCACTGGCCAGCTCCATGTTGATCGCCGCGCCACCGAAGACACCGATCCACAGGCACGCCAGCAGCGGCGGCACGATCAGCACGCCCACCACATACTCCTTGATGGTGCGGCCACGCGAGACACGCGCGACGAAGGTCCCGACGAACGGCGACCAGGCGATGACCCATGCCCAATAGAAGACGGTCCAGGAGCTGTTCCAGTCATTACCGTCATAGGGCGACATGCGCAGGCTCATGCCGATGAAGTTCTGCAGATAATCGCCGATGCCCAGGGTGATCGTCTTGAGAATGTCCAGCGTCGGGCCAGTGAACAGCACATACAGCATCAGCGCGATGCAGATGCTCATGTTGAGGTTGGACAGGCGCTTGATGCCCTTGTCGAGCCCGGACCAGGTCGAGGCCATGTAGGCACAGAACATCACGCCCATGATGATGAACTGCCATTGCCAGCCTTCTTCCACGCCGAAGACGAAGTGCAGCCCCCCATTCATCTGCAACACGCCCAGGCCCAGCGATGTCGCGACCCCCATCACGGTCGCCACCACCGCAAAGACATCCAGAATCGGGCCGTAGCGGCGCGCCTTGGGATGCTTGGCCGTCACGGAAGACAGCACCGAGGACACCAGCCCCGCCTGTCCCTTGCGGAACTGGAAATAGGCAATGATCAGGCCGACCACCGAGAAGGCAGCCCACTGATGGACGCCCCAGTTGAAGAAGGCATATTGAATGGCATAGCGCGCAGACTCTGGCGTCTCGCCCGGCATATCGGCGAACGGCGGCTTCAGATAGTGCTGCATGGGTTCCGCCATCCCATAGAACACCAGTCCGACGCCGAACCCTGCTGCCAACAGCATGCTGACCCAGGAAAAGAAGGTATAGGAAGGCCGGCTATCCTGCGGCCCGAGCCGGATCTTCCCGTACTTGCTCAACGCGAGACTGATGAGAAAGATCACGAAACCAAAGACGGATATCAGATAGAACCAGCCGAACATGCTGGTCACGGCGCCGAGCGCCTGATCTGCCAATTCACCGAAACGGGTGGGGAATCCTGCCCCCAATGCGACCAGCCCCAGAATGATGATGACCGACGCGCTGAATACGCGCTTTCCTCCAGATGTCATAAATCGCTACTCCCTGTGAGCTGTGACAGCGGTGAGGTGGATCGCGCACCAGCGAGAAACGAGTAGCGTATCGCCAACGAATATTCGCAGTGCCTTCTAGACATGAACCTGATTCCCCAGAACTTCAAGGGCAGACGACGTCAGCAGCACAGGAAAATTTGTCACCGTCTGTACAGGTAAGCGTTTGCCCCAACCAGGCCACAGCCTCCGCGTGGGAGGAGAAAGCCGCTTTTGAAAGGTCAGTGCAGGCTTTGAAAGACAGTGCAGACCTTGGAAGGACTGTGCAGGCCCTGGAAGGACAGTGACGAAGGAGCAGAGGGACGGAAAGTCCCGGGCAAGCTGGCCACTCACGATGGCGAGATCGCCAGATAACCTCTACATTACTTGTACGATAGTTATAAAACGCGATTCACCGCCGACATGACATCCCACCGAGGGTATTCCCGATGCCTGCACATACCACTGCAGCACACCCGCCACGCACCGCTGTGACCCCCACCCACGCGTCGCCTGCTACCCCACTACCCCCAAGCCAGCTCGCCGATCAGCCGCTCGCCCACCAGGACGAGACCAGCATGACACTCGAGTCGCTGGCACGCGCACTGCAGCACGGCATGGTGCCGGTGGTCGAGGTCATGTCACTGGATGGCATCTACAAGGTGAGAATCCATCATTGCCACGGCATCTCGGACCTGACGCGCAATGATCACAGCGCACTATGGTTCAAGGGTACCGGTGAGATACGCGACTTGATGGGCGCGCGCGGCATCAGCCACGGCGTGCTGACTTGGGCGGATCAATGGGGAGATGAAATGATCGGGGTCGAATCGCGCAGCCTCAATCAGGAAGAGCTTCTCGCCTGGGGCACGCGTATCTGTTTCAAGTGATACCCGAGAGATGTCCCCCCGGGGATGTCAGCCCTGACACATAAAAGCCGCCCCTGCCGAGGGCGGCTTTTATGTGTTGCTGTGCCATATCCAAGATCATCCATCCGGCCAGCTCTCAGCAGAATGTGCATGGCTCAAGCTCTGTGGAGAATGCGAAGGGATTGGAGGCACCTCACTGGCTCACGGCTTCTTCATTGGCCACGAAACCGGCATCAGTGCACAGGCGGCTGAATTCATCCCAGTGCTTCATGACCTGCCAGGCGCCTGTGGTCCGCAGCACCTCGGCGTGGCCCGGCGGGATGTGGCTGGCGCCCAGATGGCCGACGACCTTGAGGCCCGCGGCCACGGCAGCCTGCATTCCCGTGCGGCTGTCTTCCACCACCAGACATTCCTCGGCAGAGCGTCCCAGCGTCTTGAGAGCGAGCAGATAAAGGTCAGGCGCCGGCTTGGGATTCATGACCTCATCGGAAGTGAAAATCGGCAGCTGCTCGTCGCCATTGGCCGCGGCAATCTCATCGAGAATGCCACGCAGCCCCGAACTCTCGAGATTGATCTTCATGCGCTGCTCAGAGCTGTTGGACACGATTGCCAACGGCAGACGCTGATCGCGAATCCACTCCAGCGTCTTGCGCACCCCGGGCATGGCCTTGAGCGAGTCGCCCAGACGGGCATCGACGAGTTGGCGTACCTGGTCGAGCGCATCCACGGGCAGCGTGTGCTGACTGCGGGCTTCCAGGTCCAGCAGGATATCGCGCGTGATCATGCCCAGACAGCGGTCCAGCTCATGCTCGATCTGCTCTTCACTCCCCAAGTCTGGCAGCCAGACGGGAAGTTTTTCCTTGAGCACGCCATCAGCGATGATCTCGCTATCCACCAGTACACCGTCACAATCAAAGATAAGTTGCTTCATGCGAGCTCCAATTCGAGAAAAGATGGCCGAAACACGTGATGAACAAGACACCTTGTCGCGCAAGGCATTGAGCGGCCACAAGAAGTGATATCCCTTATTGATGAGGGCAGAAAACTGAAAAGCAATCCCGACATTCTGCAGCAGATCTGAGCGAGGATTTTTCGAGGCAAGGCTGTCGGTAGGTGACTTGACGCGTTCAAGGGTAATGCACTGCAATGGCAACGTCATGACAGGAATTCTTGCCTTATCAAGACACCCATGCAGGAGGAAGTATGCGACATCGCCATTCCCGCACATGTTCACATCCCTCACACTCATCCGGCTTCGGCACGGGCCTTCTGGCCGGCGCCGCCGCGGCGACTGCCTTCTTTCTGGGCCGGCGCCTCAACAGTGCTCGCAAGGTCAGTAGCGGCCATCCGCTGAAGCATCAGGTGCTCGATGCAGCCTCGCAGGTCATGCAGCGCAAGTATCCGCTGGAAGCGATGAGTACCTACCTCAACGGCTTCCACCATTACGCCGATGACATGGGGCGTCAGGTGGAGGCCAGCCACTTCTGCATCCACCTGGAACATGATCTGCACCAATGCGTGATCTTCGATTCCAATCGCAGTGATGCCCGCTTGATCGGGATCGAATACATCATTAGCGCCGAGCGCTACGAGCAGTTGCCCGAGGAAGAGAAGCCGCTCTGGCACAGCCATCACTATGAGGTGAAGTCCGGCATCCTGGTGGCCCCGGGGATTCCGGAACTGGCGGAGCGCAGCTACTTCGAGGACCTCGTCACCACCTACGGCAAGACCTTCCACACCTGGCAGATCGACCGCGACGACTTCCCCTACGGTATCCCGCAGCTGATGATGGCCTTCACCCGTGACGGTCAGATCGACGAGGAGCTGATGAAGCGTCGTGATGAGCGCCTGGGCATCAGCACCGAGGAGCGCCGCCGGAAGCGCGCCGAGATTCCGCTGCCCGATGTCAGTCCCAAGGCCAACGGTGGCCCGACCCCGCCCGACAGCGAGTCACACCAGCCGCCGCATGAGAGCCTGAACGACTGCCGCTGAGGCCAGCGGCGCATCAGCGACACAAGCCACGACATGCAGCTACGACAAGGCGCCTGGCAATCATTTGCCAGGCGCCTTGTCGTTTCAGCTATCGCGCCAGGAAACCGCAATGGGCATCCCGCAGGGCTCAGCTCTGATTGTCGTGTCGCGGCTTGTCTTCACGTGATGTCGAGGCCATCTTCTCGAGCTCCTCCTCACTCATGGAGTCATACATCGAGCGAGCGGCCCCATCCAGTTCGCTGACCTTCTGCTCGCCGCGACGTGCTGACAGTGCTGCCCCGGCTGCCATCTGCTGTGCCTTGGACTTGGCTGGCATGATTGTCCTCCCTCTGGGCGAATATCGTGAACCATGGTCGGCTGCCATGAGCTCGACCATGCCGCTTGCTGTCACTCTCCACAGGCCATGCGGCCCGCCTTCGCCCTTTTCAAGCCTCGCGATGCCTTGAGTTTCCCCTCTCTGACCCAAGGCCATGTAGAAGAGACAGATAACAGTCCTCAACAAGAATATCGCCATCCAGCAGCAGGAGAGCCACCATGCGTGACGTCGAATTTCCTCAACATCTTTCGCCCCATACTGCCAAGGATGACCTGACGGCGCTGGACGCCGAGCAACTGGCATGCGGGTATCAACACGGTGAGTTCGACCCGTTACAGGTGACCCGAGCGGTGCTCGATCGTATCGAGCGACTCAACCCGCTCGTCAATGCCTATGTGCATGTCGCGCATGACACGGCGCTGAAGGAGGCGCGTGAATCCACGCAGCGTTGGCAGGCCGGCAAGCCGTTGAGTCCGCTCGATGGCATTCCGACCTCACTGAAAGACCTGACCGATGTTGCCGGCATGCCAGCGAGAGCAGGCTCCCTGATCACGACGGCTACGCCATGCCAGCAGGATGCGCCGCCGGTCAGGCGCTTGCGTGAGGCAGGCGCGATTCTACTGGGCAAGACCAACACCCCCGAGTTTGGCTGGAAGGCCGTCACCGACAACCTCGTGCATGGCACCACCAGCAATGCCTGGAATACCGAACTGACACCCGGTGGCTCTTCCGGTGGCGCGGCTACCGCCGCCGCCCTCAATCTGGGCGTGCTGCATCAGGGCGGTGACTCCGGAGGGTCGATCCGTATTCCTGCCGCCTTCAGTGGCATCTTCGGCTTCAAGCCCACCTTCGGCTGGACACCGCAGTGGCCGCCCTCCAAGGCTGCCTTTCTGTCCAGCATCGGGCCCATGACCCGCAGCCCCCGTGACGCCGCCGCCATGCTCAATGTCATCGGCCGTCACGATGCCCAGGACCCTTACGCCAATCGCGGCCAACCCGAGGATTGGGGAGCGGATATCGGCAAGCCGCTGGCAGGACTGCGCATCGCCTACTCGCCATGTTTCGGGTCTGTCGAGGTCGACCCCGAGATCGCAAGTCTAGTGGAGCGCGCCGCACAACGTCTGGCGAACCTTGGCGCGGACATCGTGACGGTCGATCCCCCGGTCGAGACAAGCCTCGAGACGTTTCGCAAGATCTGGTTCACCGCCTCGCTGGGGCTCTGGGATGACTGCGATGCCCAACAGCGCGAACTGCTCGACCCCGGGCTGGTCGAGAATGCCATGTGTGCACGCGAATGGTCGTCGCTGGATCTCTTCAAGGCGCTTGAGGAGCGCTACCGGATCACCCAGGCGCTGGAGCAATTCAATCAGGATTACCACCTGTTACTGACACCCAGCGTCGCCGTCACCCCCTTCGCCCTGAATCATCAGGTACCCCCGGGTAGCCAGATGCATGACTGGGAGGAATGGGCACCGTTCTCGTACCCCTTCAACCTGAGCGGCCAACCTGCGGCGTCAGTGCCCTGTGGCTTCACGTCTCAGGGGCTGCCCGTCGGCTTTCAGCTGGCAGGCGGCAAGCACGATGACGTGCGACTGCTGCGGGCAGCCGCTGCCTATATGGATGCCTACCCTACCGCGCATCCCGCCGAGCCCTACCCCGCGAGGTGAGATCGCGGCCGCACTGGCTGACCGGCGACCTTCACATACGACAACGCCCGCCACTGCCCCTTCATCAGGGCGGTGGCGGGCGTTGGCTGTGATGCCTGTCATCCAGGCAACAGGCTATTTCCAGGAACTATTTTCAAGGACTATTTCAAAAAGCGATCAAAGGGGCTATTTCAATACGCCTTGCAAAAGGCGATTCATATGAACGCAGCCCCGTGAGCCGGCCCCGTTACTTGAGCGAATCCTGATTGCCGATGCGCGCCATCATCTCGGTGAACATCTGGATGTCGAGCATCAGGTTATCGACCCGCTTGAACTCCTCGGAGGTATGCCCGGTATAGGTCTCGCTCGGCATGGACGGGCCGAAGTTGATCGCATTGGGCAACAGCTTAGCGGTAGTGCTGCCCGCGGAGGAGCGCGGCTCGGCCTTCATGCCGGTGGTATCCCCGAAGATATTGAGCAGCGTCTGCAGCCAGGCACCGCTGGGATCACGCAGCATCCAGTCGCGAATCTCGACGTTCAGCGTCATGTCCATGCCCTGCTCGCTGGCATAGGCGCTCAGCTTGTCCTGAATCGTCTGGCTCAATTCCTCAGGTGATTTCTCACCGGCGGGCGCACGCACATTGACCGCGACCCGCAGCGCATCGTCCTCCCTGGCGAAGAAGGTCGGCGTCACCTTGAGCGGCCCCATGAAATCATGGGAATACGCGATGCCCAGCTGCTTGCCGTGATAGTCCAGTCCGTAGTTGTCGTTCAGGTAATGGATGGCATCTTCATAAGCATTGTCATGGAAATCGATGCCGGAGGTGGCGAGCAGGCCCGCCAGCCGTGTGACAGGATTGACGCCGTTGGCCGGCGCCGAGGAGTGGGCCGACTTGCCGGTCACCGTCACGCTGACCTCTTCGCCTTCCACCTCACTGGCGACGCTGAAGTCCTGGCCATGCTCCTTAACGTAGCGGCTGCCGAGCGTCTCAAGCTTGTGGCTGAGCGCCTTGGCGCCCGCTGCGTCAGCCGCGTGCAGCGTGGCAGTGGAGCGCTCCGGAATCTGGTTGGTCGCCAGGCCACCCTGGAAGTTGGTGATCGTCGGCAGAGCGTCGACTGCCTGATCAGATGACGCCTCGCCCGCCTTGGGCGTCAAGGGGAAATGCGCATCGATGGTGCCGAAACCATTCTCGGCCGTGATCGCCGGATAACCGCTATCGAGCACGATGTTGTATTCCGGCAGGTCATTTCTGGCCTTGTAGTACTTGAAGCCATCACCGCCGGTCTCTTCCGTGGTCTCGATCATCAGGCGAATGGTGCGCTTGAGCGGCACCTCATTCTCCTTGAGCGACTTCATGGCATACAGCGCCGCGGCGATAGAGGCCTTGTCATCTTCGGTGCCGCGCCCGTAGAGCTTGCCGTCGATCTCGGTCATCGCGAACGGGTCAAGATGGGTGCCGTCGTCGAGTGTCCAGCCCTCCTCGCCTGCCGGCACCACATCGCCGTGGGTCAGAATGCCGAACACGTCATCGCCAGTTCCCTCGAGCTCAACCTCGAAGACGCGGTTGTCGACGTTACGGAACGTCAGGCCGAACGCCTCGGCGCGCGCCTTGATCAACTCACCGAAGCGCGCGATTTCCGGGTTCTCGAATTGCGGCTTCTCCCCCACCTTGGCGGTCGGGATCGCGACCATTTCCTTGAGCAGCGCCTGGACATCATCGCCGTACTGCAGACGGTTGTAGACCCCCAGCAGACGATAGATGTTGACGAAGGCGTCACCTTCCAGCGTCTCACCAGCCTGATACTGCTCGATGGCGGCCCTGACGGCCGTGTCCTGGGAATTGCGTTCGGCTACCTGGGTCAAAAAGCCATTGAAGTCCGGCGCCAGCTCCTGCCGGCCCTGTTCGATCAAGCTGACCAGCTGGGCACGCTTGAGCGTATGTTCACCCTGCGGTGCGCGCTTGCCCGTGTCATCGGCCGCCATCGGCTCGTCTGCGCTGGCAGGCAGTGCGCTGCCGAGCCCGAGTGCCAGACCCAGCGCGAGGGCCGTCTGACGAGAGGTGGCGTGAGTGGCTGTGCGGGTACTCATGGGCATGTACATCCTTGTGTTAGGCAAGACGCCACGTCGTCAATGGCCGCAGAGACAAGCGATGAGGAGAAGACCCTCACCGACGCCCGGCGGCAGCTGACCACGCGACATCAAGACGGTTTCATCGGCCTTGCCGTGAAACATGAATGTCTTATACACAACCATCTTATGTACTAGGCCACGCCACGCCAACCCTGGCGAGAGATGCCTGCCACTCTGCGCTCCATTGTGGCCTTGGCCCCCTCACTCCAGACGAGCGACTCAGTTCCAGCGCTTGAGCAGAATCTCGATGAACAGCTCCGCAATCGGCGAAAGGGATTCACCGCGCCGCCGCAGCAGGCCAATGGTGCGATCGATGCGCGGTTCGGGCAGTTCACGCTGACACAGCACCTCGTGTTCCGGCCCCGGCATGGCCATCGACGGCAGGATGGCGACGCCCAGCCCGCTCTCGACCAGACCCAATGACGTCGAAAGGTGCTGCACTTCGTAGAAGCCATCCAGATGCAGGCCGGCGGACAGCAGAGTGTTGTCGAGCAGAATGCGATTGCCGCTGTCACGCGAGACCGTGATCAGGCGCACATCGTCCAGGTCACTCCATTCCACGCGCTGTTTCTGTGCAAGAGGATGGTCACGCCGCAGGGCCAGCACGAAGGGATCACGATAGATGGAGGTGAAATCCACCGCCGGATGGTGGGCACTGACCATATTGATACCAAAGTCTGCCTCCCCCGAAACCACCCTTTCGACCCCTTCATTGGCACTGACATCCAGGATGCGAATCCGGATACCGGGATAGGCGGTATTGAATTCGCGCACCACGCTGGGCAGGAAGTAGAAGGCTGCCGTGGGCAGGCAGGCGATGGTCAGCACCCCCTTGCGGTGGGTGGCAAGCTCGCGGACGCCGACCAGAGACGACTCATAATCTTCGAGCAACTTGCGGGCTTTGGGCAGGAAATCACGCCCAACGGGCGTCAATCGACTTCTTCGCGTGGTGCGCTCGAGCACCTTGGCGCCCAGAATCTCCTCCAGTTTCTGGATGCGGCGCGACAACGCCGGCTGCGAAATATGCAGCCGTTCTGCCGCCTCATTGAAGGAATGATTCTCGGCGACCTCGACGAACGCCGACAGATCCAGAAACTCCAATCTATGCATGCAACTACCTTATTGTTTCAGTTTTCGGATTAATGCGCACAATGATGACAGTATAGGTTTTATTTGCATTTGATGCATAGATCATCGGCTGTGATGCTTCACGAAGGCGCAAACAGACAGGAGCGCGTTCCAACATGATGCATTCACTTCCTTGCATGATCCTACGTGGCGGTACCTCTCGGGGTCCCTTCCTGCGTCTGGATCACCTCCCCGCCGATGACGAAGGCCGTCGCGAAGTTCTGCGTCAGGTCATGGGCTCCGGCCACGTACTGCAGATCGATGGCCTGGGCGGCGGCAATTCGTTGACCAGCAAGGTCGCCCTCGTCGGGCCGCCCAGTCATCCTGAAGCTGATGTCGATTACCTGTTCGCTCAGGTCGACGTAGAAGGCGACAAGGTCGACTTCTCGCCCAACTGCGGCAACATGCTGGCCGCCGTCGGCCCCTACGCCATCGAGACCGGCATGATTGCGCCGCAGGGCGACCTGACGCGTCTGCGGATTCACAACCTCAACACCCGCACGCTGATCGATAGCCAGGTGCCGACGCCCGGCGGCGCGGTGGCCTACCAGGGTGACACGCGCATCAGTGGTGTACCCGGCGCCGGCAGCGCCATCAAGCTGGGCTTCCTCGGCGCGGTGGGCGCCAAGACCGGCAAGATGCTGCCCAGCGGCCAGGTCATCGACGTGATTGATGGCGTCGAGGTGACCTGTCTCGACTCCGCCACGCCGGTGGTGCTGATCGAAGCGGCAAGTCTGGGCTGGGCAGGCAACGAAGCGCCGGCCGAGATGGATGCCAACCGCGAGGCGATGGCACGTCTCGAGCAGATTCGCCTCAAGGCGGGGGAATTGATGGGCATGGGCGACGTCAGCGGCTCGGTGCTGCCCAAGCCGGTGATTCTCTCCGCCCCGCGCACCCAGGACGGTTCTCTGTGCGCCCGCTACTTCGTGCCGCATCGCTGCCATGGCGCCCTGGCCGTCACGGGTGCCATCACGCTGGCCGTTGCGACCAGCATCCCGGGCACCCTGGCCAATCGTGTGGCACTCGCGGCCGGCACTCTGGCACCGGATAGCCTGGCGGCAAACGTTCATCTGGAACATCCCGCCGGATTTCTGGATGTCGAGGTCGAGCATGCCAATGCCGACCCGATGACCCCCAGCCGAGTGTCTCTGCTGCGCACGGCACGCAAGATCATGAGTGGCGAGGTGTTCTTGAACCTCCCCGACTCGGTGGAGATGCCTGGGCGTGCATGACACGCCAGACGACCGCGCTGGCAAGCGCCAGAGGCGAAGAGTTCGTCGACAGGCAACGAGCTGGTACTGCAGTATATTGATTTACAATGAATTTTCGCTAAACGAAATAGCCTGACTGCGCCGCCATGCAGATAGCGCATCACTGATCGACAACGCATTCCAACAATAATCAGGAGTCAGACCATGTCCATCATCGTGTCTACCCCCAAGCGCCAGACCCTCAAGCGTCATGCCCGTACCACCGCATTGGCCTTCATGCTGCCCGTCATGGGCCTGATGCCACTGTCCTCAGCCGTTCACGCCGCGGCGGAAGTCCCCGACACCCTGACCTGGACCGTCCCGTTCGGTGTCGGGGGCGGCACGGACGTCTGGGCACGCTTCATGTCCAACTGGGTGACCAAGGGCCTGCCGGGCAACCCGGCTGTCGTCATCGACAACGTCCCGGGCGGTGGTTCCATCACCGGCGTCAACCTGTTCAGCAAGCGTGCAGGCGATGACGGCGACGAGATGGTCGTCACCTCGGCCTCTACCCAGTATCCGGCCATGCTGCGCGACCGTCGCGTGCGCTATGACTATGCCGACTGGGAGCCGATCTTCGCCGCACCGACAGGGGGTATCGTCTACGCCTCAAGCTCGCTGGGCAAGGACAGCGCCAGTGCGCTCGAGGCCCTCGCCTCCCAAGAAGTGAAGTTCGCCGGTCAGAACCCGACCGGGCTCGAGATGCCGGTGCTGATGGCCTTCGATCTGCTCGATTTCCAGGTCGACCCGGTCTTCGGCATGAAGAGCCGTGGTGAAGGCCGTCTGGCCTTCGAGCGTGGCGAAGTCGCCCTCGACTTCCAGACCACCTCCGCCTACAAGAGCAACGTCACGCCGCTGGTCGACGCCGGCCAGGCCGTACCGCTGTTCAGCCTTGGCGTGATGGATGACGAAGGCCATATCGAGCGCGATCCGTCCTTCCCGGACCTGCCGACCTTCTCCGAGCTGTATCTGGCCCAGAAAGGCCATTCACGTGACGACGAGGCCTACCAGATCTTCCACAAGTTCTTCGCCTCCGGTTACGCCATGCAGAAAATGCTGCTGGTGCCGAAGGACGTGGACCCGGAACTGCTGGAGCTTTACCGCCAGGCCGCGCGTGATCTGGCCAAGGACCCCGAGTTCCTCAAGGAGGCCGCCGAGAAGGTCGGGCCCTATGGCCTGATGGTCGGCAAGGCCGCCGCGACCCAGCTTCAGGAAGCCATGCAGCTGAGCGAAGCCGAGCACGAATGGGTCAAGAACTGGCTGATGGAACGCCACAATATCCGCCTGCAATCTCGTTGAGGCGCGCAATCACACCCGTAACGGCCTGATCCCCGGGTGTGATGGGGACCCACTCACGGGGCTGCCGACCAGCAGCCCCGTGAGCCTTTCACTCCCTGCCTCACCATGCTCTCCCCGGCACCGCCTCTGAGTGTTAGAGAAGCATCTAGAGAAGAACAAGAGGTTGAGTAACGCCATGATCGACACTCTCCTGTCCAGCATTGGACACGTCTTCACGCTGACGCATCTGCTGTTCATGATGATCGGCATCTTCGTCGGCCTGCTGGTCGGTATCATTCCCGGCCTGGGCGGCATCGCCGGCATGGCCCTGCTGCTGCCCTTCCTCTATGGACTGGACCCGGGCTACGCCCTGGGCATGCTGATGGGCATGGTCGCGGTCATTCCTACCGGCGATACCTTCGCCTCTGTCCTGATGGGCATTCCCGGTTCCAGCGCGTCGCAAGCCACGGTGCTGGATGGCTTCCCGCTGGCCAAGAAGGGCCAGGCAGCCCGCGCGCTGACCAGTGCCTTCCTGTCTTCTCTGTGTGGTGGCGTGATCGGCGCCATCATCCTGACCGGCTTCATCCTCGTCGCACGCCCCCTCGTACTGGCCTTCTCGTCAGCCGAATTGTTCGTGTTGACCTTGCTGGGCCTGACGATGGTGGCGGTGTTGTCCGGCAAGAACCTGTTCAAGGGCACCGCAGCCTGCGGCCTCGGCCTGCTGGTCGGTGCCATCGGCGCCGCACCGGCGACCGGCGAGTACCGCATGAACCTGGATATCGACTATCTGTACGACGGCGTGCCACTGATCGTGCTGGGTCTGGGCATCTTCGCCCTGCCGGAAATCGTCGAGCTGCTGCTGGGACGTGGCAGTATCGCCAAGAACGGGAACACCGACCTGGGCAAGGGCTGGTCTGCCGGCATCAAGGATGTGGTCAAGAACAAGTGGCTGGTCGCGCGCTGTGCCGGTATCGGCAGCCTGATCGGGACCATTCCGGGTCTGGCGGGTTCCGTGGTCGACTGGATCACCTACGGCTTCGCGGTCAAGACCGCCAAGGACCCGAGCCAGTTCGGCAAGGGTGACATCCGCGGCGTCATCGCGCCGGAATCCGCCAACAATGCCTGCGCCTGCGGTGCCATGGTGCCGACACTGCTGTTCGGGGTGCCAGGTTCCGGCACGGCGGCGGTCTTCCTGGGTGGGCTGTTGCTGCTGGGTCTGGAACCCGGTGTGTCGATGATCACCACCAATCTGGACATGACCTACACCATCATCTGGTCACTGGCGCTGGCCAATATCCTGGGCGCGGGCCTGTGTCTGATGCTGGCGCGTCCGGTCGCGCAGCTGACGCGTGTGCCCTTCGCCATTCTGGCCCCTGCCATCACCGTGCTGATCCTGTTCGCTGCCTATCAGGCCAGCCGCTCGCTGGGTGACTGGGCCGCGCTGGGCATGATCGGCATGATCGGTGTGCTGTTCAAGAGTGCTGGCTGGTCGCGTCCGGCCTTCCTGATCGGCTTCGTGCTGGCACCGGGTGCCGAGAACTACTTCTACCAGAGCATGCAGTTCCACGGCGCCGAAGCCTTCCTGCGTCCGGGCGTACTGATCATCCTCGGCCTGATCCTGCTGGCCTTCTTCCTGCCGGTGATCCGCAAGGCGATCATGCGTCGTCGCCAGACCCATGAAGTGGTCGAGACTGCGCCGTCGCCGGAAGAGGATGTGCTGGAATCGCGTGGCTTCGGTGGCGTCGACTTCCTGCTGCTGTTGATGATGGGCGCAGCCGCCCTGTGGGCGCTCTACGACGTCAGGGACCTGATGCCGCTGGGCAAGGCCTTCCCGACGCTGGCCGCCTTCATCACGCTGCTCTCGGTGATCGCCGTGGTCTTCAACGGCTGGCGTCGCGGCATGATTCGCGTCAAGCAACCGGCCTTCAAGGCAGTGGGTGTGGTTCTTGGCTTCTTCGTGCTGATAGGCGTCAGTGCGCTGCTGGGCTTCGTCTCTACCGCCGTGCTGTTCTGCCTGGGCTTCCAGCTCACCATCGCGCGCAAGTCGCCTCTGTTCGCAGGGCTCTTCGCGCTGGGCGTGGCAGTCTTCCTGCTCGGCATGCAGGCGGCGATGAACCTGCACTACCCGACGGGTCTGCTGGATGACGTGGTGCTGCCGATGATTCCCTTCCTGTAAGGCCAGCGGGCATCACCAGCACTCAACTCTCGAGTACGACATACGCAAGCGGGCACCCATTGGGTGCCCGCTTGCGTATTGTGACAACCCCAAGCCCATTGTCAGGTGCTCGCCGCCATCACGGCTCACTCAACGCGATGAAACCTGGCTCGTGCCACCTGTGGCGACACCCCGAAATGACGCCGGTAGGCCGTGGCGAAGTTGCAGGCATGGGCATACCCCACCTGATGCGCCACCTGCTGAATGCTCACCCCGCGCCGCAGAGCCTGCTCGGCACACCGCATGCGACATTCACGCTGATAACTGCCCAGTGACTGCCCGAAGGCCTGGCGAAACTTGTGGCGCAAACCGGAGGGGCTCATGCAGGCCAGCCGCGCCAGTTCCTCCAGCGAGTGTGTGCCATGCGGCACGGCGGCAAGACACTGGCGCACCGCCTCCAGATGTCGACAGGCACCGTGGGGTCCCGATGGGGACGCTAATGGCGATGCAGGGGGTGCAGGAGCTGCGGAGAACGCCGGCACCTCCTGCGCCTCACCAGCGCGGCGCTTGAGTGCCGCCCCCAACAACTGCAGCGCGATCCCCTGCCACTCCAGCATATCACCCTCGCAGGCGGGGGTCGCTGGCGTCTCGCACTCTCCTCGTACGCCCTCACCATCAGGGACCCTGACACGCTCATCCAGTTGCTGATGAAGCCAGCGCCCCGGCGTCCAGCCCAGCGGGCTGGAATGACGCGCGCACGGTAATGCATCCCAGTTCGCCAGCCCCCGCCGTACCTGCAGGCTCTGGCTGGACTCGCCCTCCAGATGCAAGCTGATACAGCGCAGGCGGCCTTGAGGGTGATAGCTCTTCAGCGTCGGCGGCGCAGACTGCGTTCTCGCCGGGCGAAATATCCCTCCTTGCCCCGCGGACAAGTCGATCCCCGCGCCGTCCACGCCTGATAGCGTCAATCGCCCTTCCAGCACCAGGCAGAGATAGAGGCCCTCATGAAACTGATGCTGGCCATGATAGGCGCGTGACACCTCTAGATCACACAGCGTCAGATGCGCATCCCGCCAGGGATGCAGGTCATGCATCTGCCCCTCGCAATGCGGATATTTCGCTGCTCGCCAGCCTCGCCGCTCGCTGAGCGATGAAGGGCGCTGTTGAGGTGGGGCCATGACGCGGCGAGTGGCCCGACTGTCGGCTATGTCTCCAAGCGGCTGTGACATGACGCTGCAAATCCCTGCAAGGTGAATCCTGGTGAAGGCCTATCGCCTGCTGCGGGTCGCACTGACGGCTGAAGGGTCGCACGATGCTACTCAGCGGCCACGCCAGGCCGCGGCTTGCGAATACGGCTGGCGACCACAAAATACAATGATTACCGAAAGCAAAACAATCTCATTATCATATAAGTATTGCATCTTGTCTCATGTAAAGCCCTGTTCTCTCTCCCAGTCCTCTCACAGCCCTCTTGCATCCCTCGAGTCAACGGCACTTTGCGACACAGGCTGGCAAGCTTGGCCAGCAGGCTGAAAACTCTGCGAGAATTCACGGGTTTGACAGTGCTGCGCCTTATGTCACTAATGGATGCCTTTCCCCCAAGGAGCACGCCTCATGTTTCTGTTGATCCTGTTCGCTGCCATCGCGATTGGCATCTCATTCATCTGCTCCGTGCTCGAGGCGGCGCTGCTGTCGCTCTCTCCCAGCTATGTGGCAAGCCTGAGAGACCAGCACCCCAAGCGCCACGCCGCTCTGGCCAAGCTCAAGGACAATATCGACAAGCCGCTGGCCGCCATCCTGACGCTCAACACCATCGCGCATACCGTCGGTGCCACGGGGGTGGGCGCGCAGGTATCGGTCGTCTTCGGGGAAGCCTGGGTCGGCGTAGCCTCGGCGGTGATGACGCTGCTGATCCTGGTGGCCTCGGAAATCATCCCCAAGACCATCGGTGCCACCTACTGGCGTCAGCTGTCGCCGATGCTGCCCGGCGTGCTCAATGCCATGGTCATCGCGCTCAAGCCACTGATCTGGCTGTCGGAGTTGATCACCTCGCGCATCGGCAAGGATGCCCATGACATCGATGTGCGTGGCGAGATCAAGGCACTGGCCCAGATGGGGCTCGACAAGAAAGCCCTGGAAAATGATGAACAGCGCGTCATCACCAACATCCTCAATCTGCATGAGATGAAGGTGCGTGACGTTCTGACGCCGCGCCCTGTCTGCCAGACGGTCAGTCCCGAGATGAGCGTGGCCGAGTTCAATGACCAGCTGACGATCTGGCCCTTCAGCCGCTACCCGGTGATGACCGACGATGAGCGAACGCTGGGCATGATCCATCGGGCCGATGCCCATCAGGCAGAGCCCACCACGCCGCTCAAGGATCTGATGCGCCCGATCAGCGAGCTGCACGCCGAAGACAACGTCGAACATGCCTTTGGGCTCATGCAGCGCGAACGACAGCATCTGTGCGTGGTCTACGACAACCTCGGCAACTGGCTGGGTGTCATCACGCTGGAAGACGTGATGGAGACGATTCTGGGCGAGGACATCATCGACGAGACGGACAACGTGGCCAATCTGCGCCGCTTTGCCCGCCAGCGCTGGACCAAGCGTATCGGTGCCAACACCTCAAGCACCCAGCCTTCCGCTGAAACGGCGGCTGGTGAAGGTGCTGTCTCGGGCGATGAAGCTGGCTCTGGTGAAGGTGCTTTACCCGTCTACGAGCAAACCGAGCAAGAGGCGGGCTCAGCCAATAACTCTGCCAAAGGGCCTGCCAAGAGCGCCGATGACAGCAAGGGCTAGGCTCGTCCCTCCACGCTTGTGACCCGCTCGCAGGCAAAAGTCCCGTGAAAGTCGTTGCCAGATACGACTATCGCGGGACTTTTTTATTGGCGGCTGTTGATACCGCCTGATAACCCATTGATTCCTCTTGCGAACCCCGACTCTCAATCAATCGAATAATTTCTTTCTTCCAATCTCTCGGTAATCAATCCCCGGACTCGGTGCTAACGTTAATCACACACGACGGGCAGCGAACGAACCGAGATAACATAATGATATACAAGAAATTTACGACGTTCCGCACTGAACAGAAAGGCGCCATTCTGTATGTGACCTTCGATTATCCGCCGGTCAATATTCAGGACATTCCCATGCTGGCCGACCTGACCATGCTGTCGCAGAAGCTCGAGCGTGACAGCGACACCAAGGTGGTGGTCTTCCAGTCAGCCCATCCGGAAATCTTTGTCGCCCATGCAGACGTGGACTTCCTCAAGGACATGTCGACTCATGCGGTCCACCAGTGTGAGGTCAAGCTGCTGGACCTGCAGGTGGTCCTCGAGCGCGTAAGCCGCCTGCCCCAGGCGACCATCGCCAAGATTGAGGGTTTTGCCCGCGGCGGTGGTCACGAATTTGCCCTGGCCTGTGACATGCGCTTCGCCGCACGTGGCAAGGCCCGTTTCATGCAGATGGAAGTCGCGATGGGCATTCTGCCCTGCGGGGGTGGTGCCTCACGCATGGCACGTCAGGCAGGCCTTGGCCGAGCGCTGGAAATCATCCTCAGCGCCAAGGACTTCGATGCCGATCAGGCCGCCGAATACGGCACCATCAATCGTGCGCTGGACCCGCAGGAGATCGGCCCCTTCGTCGACTCGCTGGCCGAGCGAATCTCCTTGTGGCCATCAGCCGCCATCAACGCCTGCAAACAGGCCGTCTACGCCTCCATCGACAAGCCCATCGAAGACGCCTTGAAGGAAGAGGCCTATTGGCTCTATCAGGCCACCAGCCAGACCGCCGCCATCAAGCGCTTCCAGAATGCCTATGACAGCGATGTCGAAAACGACATGACCGCCCAGCGCAACTGGGACCAGATCGTGATCGACGTCCAGTCCATCGTTTGAGAATACGTCCTGCAACGTAAGCAAGGATGCCCTTTAAGGGAGTGGCGACACTCCCTCTTTTTGAATTCTCCCACCCCCTTTCTCTTTTTGGATTCTCCCACCCTATTTCGGAGCCACACCATGCATATCGATGACCACTCCCTGTGCAACGACTTCCCTCAGCAACGTGAACTCATTCTGCGCCTGATCAATGGCAATGAAGAGTTTGCCCGCATCGCGGAAGCCTATACCCGTATCGATATCGAGATTCACGCCCTGGAAGTCGATGAATCGCCGATCGGCGATGACTCCATGCACCAGCTCAAGCACCAGCGCAGCCTGCTCAAGGATGGTCTGTACGAGCGAATGATGGCGGCTAAGTAAAGCGACGACTGCGCATTACCTGGAAATAGCGGCCGATTATTATCCATCGGCTTGTGTGACTGACTACCTCTATCATTAGATTGCCTGATCAGCTGGCCTTTGCAGGCTGGCTACTCTTTTTTCGGATATAGAAATGCATACTTCCCCCTTTAACAGGCCTACGGCATACATCCAGATAATCCAGTTTCTGAATCATCGCTCCAAGCTTGCTGGCGCCATGATCAGACGGTTTCAAGTCGGGCATCTTCTTCTTTAGATATCCACCAACTGCTGACAAAGGAGCCCAACCATCAACTTGTTGCAGTTCATTCACCGCATTCAAGATATGCGACCTCAACTGCCTCTGTGCCTTGGTCGGCTTGACGAGGGTTACCGGCTCAGCAGCCGGCTTGCTGACTGACATGGCCGGGACAGGCTTCTCAGCCACCTTGCGCAGTCCTTCGCTGTAGATGAACTTGTCGCAGGCAGACACGAATGGCTGCGGTGTCTTGTCTTCACCGAAGCCATATACCAGCATGCCGCTCTCTCTCAAACGAGCCGCCAGCCGTGTAAAGTCGCTGTCCGAAGAGATGAGGCAGAACCCCTCCACGTTCCCCGAGTACAGCAAGTCCATGGCATCGATGATCAACGCAGAGTCAGTTGCATTCTTGCCCTGGGTATAGCTGAACTGCTGAACCGGATGAATGGCATGACGCAGAAGATGCTCTTTCCATGGCGCAAGGTTCGGCGTCGTCCAGTCTCCGTAAGCCCGCTTGATGGTGCTGACCCCCAGCTTTGAAATCTCTGCCAGCAGCGCTTCGCAGATAGCAGCCTGCGCATTGTCAGCATCAATAAGTACCGCCAATCTATTGCGTCCTATCTGTGACATGTATCGCTCCATGATGTACGTCACTGAAATCCTGTTATCTCTCCTGGAGATAATATGTCATGTAATGACCATGATGATCACCAGATAAGTCATGCCCTTGGCAAACGCCCCTAGCCGGTTTCAAATCCCTCTATCAAGGCATCCATCAGCACCCTCACTCGCCGAGGAAGAATCTGCGTCTCCGGGCGGACGATGTAGATGCTGGTATCTGCGCCGTCCCCACGTATGTCTTCCAGCAGCGGGATCAAGCGTCCAGAAGTCAGGTCATCGGCGATCAGGTAGTGCGGCAGACAGGCAATGCCGCGGCTGCCCAGGCAGGCGGCGTGCAGGGTTTCCAGGGAATTGGAGAGGAAGCCGCAACGCATGTCGGGCAGTGACTTGAGCCCCCAAGCATTGAAGCCGCCGGGGAGATTCAGGATCAGGCTGACATGCTCCGCCAGCTCCGGCACTGAGCGCGGCGTGCCGTGGCTTGCCAGATAGTCCGGTGATGCACAGATGACGCGATGGTTGGTGGCCAACCGTCTGGCGATCAGGCCGAGCTCGGGCTGTGCGGTGCTGCGTATCGCCAGATCCATCCCTTCATGGACCAGGTCGACCACCGCGTCCGACAGCGTCAGGTCCACGATCACCTCGGGATAGCGCTCCATGAAGCGCAACAGCAGGGGCATCACCTGCAGCTTGCCCAAGGCATTGGAACACGAGAGGCGAATGCGGCCCCTGAGCGCGCCGCTGCCTTCGGCGATCTCCTGCTCCACATTGCGCAGGCGCTCCTGCAACTCGCGCGTCTCCAGGGCATAGAGCTGCCCCGCTTCACTCAAGCGCATCTGCCGAGTGGAGCGAATCAACAGCTGGGCACCAAGGCGCTGTTCCAGCTGCGCGATGCGCTTGCTGATCGCGGAGTGGGTAATGCCAAGCTGGCGCGCCGCCCCGGTGAAGGTGCCGGCGTCGACGACGGCGTGAAAGATGTCGAGGTCCGTATGCGTTTTCATATGTTCCATTTGCTCACGGATACTGTGCGCGCACAACGGATTATCTCCGTCCGCAAGGCATGTCACCCTGTCATCAGTTCCTGAAATGACAGATTCAGTGCCACATTGCTCAGCATATTCCTTGCCACATCTTTTTTACTCAACCCGCACCAAGAGAGACATCGCCGCCATGACAGACCAGCCGACAGCCTCCGCCCTGTTTACCCCTCTCACGTTGCCAAGCGGCCGGGTGCTCGCCAACCGAATCGTCAAGGCTGCGATGTCGGATTCTCTCGGCGATGGCACGGGGCATCCCAGTGAGGCACAGCTGCGCCTTTACGAGCGCTGGGCAGAGGGTGGCGTGGCGGCGTCGCTGGTCGGTGAGGTACAGCCTGACCACCACCATGCCGAGAAACTGGGCAATCTGGTGCTCAACGCGCAATCCGATCTCGCGGCCTTCACGCAACTGGCCCAGCGCGGTCAACAGCACGGTGCAGACCTCTGGCTGCAGCTCGGCCACGCCGGTGCGATGGCCTACCCACCGACCAGCACGGCGCACGGCCCCAGTGCACTGGATATTCCCGGGCTACGTTGCGAGGCCATGAGTCTGGCGGCCATCAAGGCACTGCCTGGCGCCATGGCAATGACGGCTCGCCTGGCGCGTGAAGCCGGGTTTGGCGGGGTACAGGTGCATGCGGCACACGGCTTCCTGCTCAGCCAGTTTCTGTCTCCCCTCTTCAACCAGCGCACGGATGACTACGGCGGCAGCCTCGAAAACCGCATGCGCCTGATGCGTGAGGTGATCATTGCCGTGCGTGAGGCCGTTGGCCACGACTACCCGGTACTGGTGAAGCTCAACTCCAGCGACCAACTGCAAGGCGGTTTCGAGGAAGCCGAAGCGCTGCAGGTAATAGCAGCGCTCGATGAGCTGCCCATCGACCTGATCGATATCAGTGGCGGCACCTACTTCCCCGGCGCGAGCTCGGCGTCGGATGCCAGCGCCAGCGGCCCCTACTTCGTCGAATTCGCCAAGCGTGCACGCGAGGTAACGACCCTGCCCCTGATGGCAACCGGCGGCTTCAAGACACTCGCCCAGGCCGAAGACGCCGTGGCACAGGGCGCCGTCGACCTCGTCGGCCTGGCCCGCCCACTGGCGCTGCACCCATCGCTGCCCACACTCTGGCAGGCCGGAGAATGCCCCACGCCAGAATTCCCGCGCTTCAGCGCGCCGCCTGAAGGCGGGGTGACAGCCTGGTATACCCTGCGTCTGACCCAGCTGGGCGAGGATCGTGAGCATGAATCACTGGGCGAACTGGAGACGGTGCTGGCCGACTATGAGGCCCGCGACGCCGCACGCGCCGAGACCTGGAATGCGCACTTCTCGAGCTGAGTCGCTCTCAGTAGGTCAGACGAAAAAATAGAAAAGACGCAAAACGCCGCAGCGCTGACGCTGCGGCGTTCATGTTTCAGTCCCTTGCAGTGATGCATGTCAGGTCGTGGGAAACCGCACCAATGAAGCGTCTTCAGGCAGCGTTGTGCACAATGACTGAAGGCGCTTCACTGCCGCCCTTGTTTCCCTGCGACTTGCCCTGGCGCTGATAGCTGCCCTTGCCCTTGCGCGCCTTTACCACGCGTTGCTTGAACATCGGGGTACGCAGCACCGCCTTGAGCGCGTTGTCCTGCACCTTTCGCTTGTGGGTCATCGTGATGATCTCCTGTCGTCGATGAATCAACATCGCGACTATAGACCTCGCCAAGCACAAATCAATCCTTGGCGAGGGGCTGAGCACTGAAAATACAGCGTCGCCGACTCAACGCCATGGGTCGTGTTTCCAGCGACTCAAACGTGAGTCAATGACGGGGTCATGCTCGGGTCACTCAGCATCATCAGCGCCTGAGGCTGCGCGATGACCCGCTCCGGTGCCATGCTGGCCAGCCGCTCGGGGCTCTGCCATCCCCAGCTGACCGCAGCGGCACGACACCCAGCCTCGTGCGCGGCGCGAATGTCGCTGACGGCGTCGCCCACCATCCAGCTGCGCTCCACCGCCACTTGCGGCGCTGCCAACAGACCCGCCAGCTTGGCCCCCTTGCTACCCGCGATCTCACCGCCCAGCACCTGTGACACGCAATCCGCCAGGCCGGCGGCGGCCAGCGTGGCACGAATCATCTCGCTGTGATTGGCCGACAGCACCATGACGTCGCCCTGTTCGGCGAGTGCCGACAAGGCCTCGCGCATGCCGGTGAAGACCGCCGGCGGCGTCGCCTGGCGGGTATAGGAAAAGACATGTGCGGCAAAGCGCGCGACGGCCTCGCCCGTGAAGCCCTGCACACGCGCCATCTCCTCGAAGGTCACGTTGTCCAGCGACTCCCAGCTATCGCGTTCCAGCACGATCGTCCGCCCTTCCAGGTACGCCGCATGTGCACAGGCCTTGAGGCACAGTGTCAGGCTGTCGGCAATCACACCATCAAAATCAAAGACATATAACGCTTTGTTCATTCTTTTGCTGCCTCAGCTGCCTGCAAGGTATTGCTCAACGGCTCGCGCTCGCGAGTCGGAATCCGCTCATCGCGCTGCAGAGCGATCAATTCATCGAGCGCCTCCAGCGACTGGGCGGCCTCGAGCGTGTCGTGGAAGAAATAGCGGCGACTGTCATCCATGTAGAGGTGCAGGTGATTGACGATCTGCTCCTCGCCTATCATCAGCACGCCATAGGCCGGCGGCTCATGACTGCCGGCGAGACAATCCGCCGCGGAGACCAGATCCAGCCCGACCTGGTGATTGACGCCCGGCAGGGTCGAGAACGAGAGCCCTCGCCAGACACCGCTGGCCGGACGATGCACATGCCCGAACAGCAAGTGCTCGACGTTGCCATGCCGCTGGATCACGTCATGCAGCGCCTGTGAATTCTGCAAGCGGATGTCGTCCATGTAGCGGATGCCGAGGGCCATGGGCGGATGATGCAGCGCCAGCAGAATACGGCGATCGTGATGCGCAGCCAGACAGGCATCCAGCCACGCCAGGCGAGACTCACACAGCAGACCACCATGCTCCCCCGCGACGGCCGAATCAAGCATCACCAGCACGCAATCATCGGCGTCGGGGCCGAAGGCATGCGCATACTGCACGAAGCCTCCGTCATCACAGGGCAGCTCCGGGAAGGCGGCCTGCAGAGCCTCACGCGCATCGTGATTGCCCATGCCGAGGAAATACGGCATCGACAGTTCTTCCAGTACCTCACGCAGTGCCTGGAAGGCGGCCGGCTCACCGCGATCGGTCAGGTCACCACTGATGATCACGCCCTGAGCATCGCCGTAGTGCAGATTGATATCGGCGACGGCAGCCGCCAGCCGTGCACGTGGGTCCAGCCCGTAAAGTCGCTTGTCAGGGGCGACCAGATGGGTATCGGTCAGATGAATCAGTTTCATGCTATCGCGCGTTCCATGAGTGCCACCTTGAGGGGCCGCCATTATCAAGCTCTCAGGTGACGACTGCGTGACGCACGCCACACTCTCTTCGCGCAAAGCCAATCGGGTGCAATGGCACCTATCAAAAACGCCGCAGCGCTGAGCGCTGCGGCGTTTGATGTGCCGGTCATGATGCCCGGAGGGTCACGGCGTCTTCTTGCTCTCGAAGGACGCTTTCTCGTGGCGCAGGATGTTGGCGCTCAGCGCAATGCAGACGCCAGCGGCGACCAGCAGGCACACTGCCACGGCGCCAGAGTTGCTGAAGAAGAAGGCGTAGTTGCCAGCGTGTACCACAGTATCGACAGTTTCCATTGCAAGACTCCTTGCGAAAGCGGATATCGGTTGGGTCTACCAGTACTGCAATAACGGGGCCAGTCAGCGCTTATCTCAACATCATCTTGACAGACCGGCCCCTTCAGGATGTGCGCCGAGGCTCAGCTACCAGGGCTCAGCTACCAGGGCTCAGCTACCAGGACTCAGCTGATGTCAGGACGCTTGTCCATCGGCGCCGCGACCACCCCACCGGAACGTGCCGGCACGCTGGAGCTCGTCTCGGAGGACAGGCTTTCCGGGTAGGCCTTGGCCGGGACTTCGAACAGGTCCAGCCCCAGTACTTCGACATGCGGCGGCACGCGCAGCAGGTTGAACTTCTTGAGCAGATAGGCCACGCCCCAGCCCGGAATGAAGCCCGTCAGTGCCATCACCACCGCGCCGGTCAGCTGGCCGGTGAAGGAGACGTCCGGCACGCCTTCGCCGACATTCGGGAAGCCGGCCGCGAAGATGCCCACCAGTACCACGCCGTAGAAGCCGCAGAAGCCATGCACCGCGAAGGCGCCGACGGAGTCATCCAGACCACGCTTCTCGAGCAGTGCGCCGATCTTCGGCATCAGGGCGCCACCGGTGACCGCCAGCACGAAGGCCAGGCCCGGGTTGTAGAGATCCAGCCCCGCCGCGACGGTGATGATGCCGCCCAGCGCACCGGACATGGTCCAGAAGGGATCACGCGAGGACAGATAGGCACCGATCACGCCGCCACCGAAGCCCATCAGGGTATTGAAGGCGAAGGCAGAAAGGTTGGTGCGATTACCGTAGATGGTGGTCCAGCCGATGTCACCGGTGTTGAAGATGATGCAGCCACCGAGGAAGCCGAAGAAACCGACGATGATCAGCATCAGGCCGATCAGGGTCATCGGCATGTTGTGCGGCGCGATCACCTGCGGCTTGCCATCGTCACTGTACTTGCCGATGCGCGCGCCCAGATTGAGCAGCACCCCCAGCGCGAAGAAGCCGGCCACGGCGTGCACCACACCGGCGGCGCCGACATCGTGGTAGCCCAGCTTGTGCAGCATCCAGCCATCCGGATGCCAGCCCCAGGCGCCCGCCATGATCCAGACACCGGCACCGAGAATCACCGCCAGAATCAGGAAGGCCCCCAGGCGGATGCGTTCGATCACCGCCCCCGACAGGATGGAGCCGGTAGTCGCGCCGAACAGCGCAAAGGCGGCGAAGAAGATGCCGGTGCCCATGTCATCGGCGTCCGGACGCATGCTCGCGCTCCACGGCAGAGCGGCGGACGCCTCGATGGGGATCAGCCCATTGGGGAAGGCGTTGTAGATCCACCAGCCCACGAAGTAGAAGGCGGGGATGATCGAGGCCAGCGTCAGCACGTTCTTCATGCCGGATGCCAACGCATTCTTGGAACGGGAGGCACCGATCTCATAGGCCAGAAAGCCTGCATGGATCAGGAACATGATGGCGGTACACCACCAGTAGAACACCTCGATGTTCATCGCCTGATGCATATCCAATATGCTTTGCAACGTCTTTTCATCCATCGTCTTTTCTCCTTTACCGGAGCCTGTGGATCAGCGCGCTTCACTGTGCAAGCGGCACTGCCCGTCCGGGGGTTGTTGTTGTTTTTCAAGGGGACCTGCTGGATAAAGCAAGCGACATGCCAGATGACCCTGATTGGCCACCCTCAGCAATTCGTTGTTTTTACTGCATCATTCTTGAAACCGAGGACTCCTCTTCAGATATGAAGCCCGCAAAGCCTTCCCTGCGAGGAGGATGGGCGTTATTGAGGCATGCCGGCCACGGCATGCACCGTGAGATGACTTGCAGGGCGCTGCATATACGCAAGTCATTGCGCGCGACACACCTCTCATGCTTCCCCTCCTGGCAGTGAGATCAGCTACGCACCTTGAGGCGCTCCGGGTCATGGAAGGGCAATGTCACCACCTCGGCGGCGAGGCGCTTCTGATGGCCATCCAGCTGGCCGATCTCAAGCTGGGTTCCCGGGCTTGCGAAGTCCGGTGCCAGGCGGCACATCGCGATGGAGCGATCGAGCAGCGGCGACTGGGTGGCACTGGTGACCACGCCCACCGGATAGCGGCCGTGGTAGACGAGATCGCCATGGCTGACCAACTCGCTGCTGTGCATCTTCAGGCCCATCACGCGATGCCGTGATTCCGGCGCCTCGCGTTGCAGCGCTGCCCGCCCGACGAAATCATCCTCTTTGCTCTTCATCGGCACGGTGAAGCCGATGCCCGCCTCATAGGGGGAGGTCTGCGGGCAGAATTCATGACCGGCGAAGATCAGCCCCGCCTCGATTCTCAGCATTTCGAGGGCATCCAGTCCCAGCGGCGCGATGCCATGGGGCTCACCCGCCGCCCAGATCGACTCCCATACGGCCGGGGCGTCCTTGGGATGACACCAGATTTCATAACCGAGCTCGCCGGTATAGCCGGTACGCGACACCATCAGCGGAATGCCATCCGGCCCCGACAGACGACCGATCATGAAGCGGAACCAGCCCAGCCCCTGAACATCTGGCTGGGTACGCGCATTCCAGATCAGCGGCGCCAGCACCTCGCGGCTCTTCGGGCCCTCCAGCGCGATGTTGTACAGCTGATGAGTGGAGTCACGCACCGTGACGCGATAGCCCTGGCGCTGGGCAAGCTCCCTGAGCCACTGGCCGCTGGCCGGGTCACCGCAGATCCAGCGGAAGGTCTGTTCGCCCATGCGGAACAAGGTGCCGTCATCGAGCATGCCGCCGGTTTCCTGACACATGGCCGAGTACACCACCTCGCCGATGGAGAGCCGTCGCACATTGCGGGTCAATGCGTATTGCAGCAGGCGTTCGGCATCGGGACCGGCGACCTCGAACTTGCGCAGCGCCGAGAGATCCATCATCGCGACCCGCTCGCGGCAGGCCAGATATTCGGCCCGCGCGCCCCACCCTTCGTAATGCGTGGCCAGCCAGTAGCCGTGGTAGTCGATGAACTGCTTGGTCAAGGCGGAGGTGCAGGGATGAAAGGCGGTGGGCAGTGTCATGCGCGGCAATTCCTCGGGCCGATTGCGATAGGCGATCCCACGGGGGAAATCATGTTCAGCGGCGTAGATGCGCACCTGGATATCGGTCGGCACCCAGCCATTGGCGGCGTCGATGTCATCCGGACAGGCCGATGAGGCGCAGATGAGGTCACGGTCGGCGCGCAGCAGCACATAGTCGCCGGGGCGCGACCAGGGCTCATCCACCGCCAGGGTGCCGCAGGGCTCTGCATAGGCATTGAAGAAGAAGTTGATCGCCGGCCAGCTGGCACGCTGTTGAATGCCATGCGACGCCGACAGGGCGTTATTGAAGTTGATCGTGCAGCTATCGTGGCCGAAGTAGCCGTGGTGTTCGTAATACTGCGGCGAACAGGCGAGCATGAAGCTGTCATGGCGCCCCACCGTGTCCTGCACGACCTCAAGCATCGGATGCAGGTGCTGATCGAAGAACACGGAGTAGAGCCCCGGGTTGGGCATGCAGTGGCCGGACAGGCTGCGCGTGGCGCCGGCGTCCAGCCCCAGCTCTTCCTCTTGCGCCCAGGCATTGGCATCGAAGGCCACGAAATCGGAGCACTGGCGGCCCGCCACATCGATGATCTGGATCCACTCGCCCTGCTTGACCTCATAGACCTCGACCGTGCCCGCCGCGACTCGCCGCTCCTGCTTGATCGACGCCAGGGGGACGGGTAACTGCTCCTGATCGGGCACGCTCTGAAAGTGCGCGACCTCAAGCTCGGTGGCCAGATGCTCACCATCGATCGACATGTCATCACCGGGGGCCAACAGAATCAGGCGCGCGGCAGGCGCTTCCAGCGGCCAGCGAATCTCGGCCGGCAACCCGGCCACTGACAAGCGCTGCCACTGCGACAGTGGCACCTGCGCGACTCCCAGCGCTGCCAGACGCTGCTGGGTGAACGGGCTTCGCACCTGCTCGGCCTTACCCTCTTCTGCCCCTTGTGGCTGGCTGGCAAAGGCATGTTCTTCCAGACAGGTGATGCTGGCGTAGCGCGCGAGTGTCAGTCCATCGACTGCGTTTGCAAGCTCTCCAGCTTCTGCCTCTGCAACTTCTGCCCCTCCAGCTTGTGCCACCCCGTGCTCTCCCTCCCGGCCCCCTGGCGGCAATAACAGCCACTCGCAGGCCTGGGCACCATCGACGGATGACACCTGCACGCTGTCCCCCGGCGACAGCTCAAGCGCCAGCGCATCCAGCCCGGGTATTCGATAACGATACGGCTGGCACGGCGTGGCAGCGGGTATCTCGACTGCAAGCTCCATCGTGGTGATACCTCTTGTGGTCATGGCAAGTGGGTCCGGCGTTGCACGCGTGATGGGGTGAAGCAGCTCCCCGATGTGCCTGGATGGTGCATATCCCCTTCTGCGACGCACCACGTTCTTCATGGTGAATTAAATTTACTCACAGTGGAGATCGCGACAATCCATCAAGAGAGGTACCCATGAAGGGGTAAGCCGTTCACTGGCATGAAGCTTGCTCATCAAGCTTGCTGACGCGACATCGCAAGCCCGAAGAAAGAACCCCGAAGCAGGAAGTAGAGAGAGGAGCTCGCATGCAAGTCATTCTCGGCGCAGGGAAGGAAGGCAAGGTGCCTGCTGCACGAACGGCGGCCGCCCTGGTTGATGTACGCCGAGCCGACGACCCACTGCACTCCTCCCCCGGCGATGCGAGACGCGAGACGCCCAAGCTCGACGCCATCACCCTGCGCATCGCCACCTGCGCTGACCTCACGGAGACGCTGCCATCATTGCTGGGAGAGCTGCTGCGAGAGCTTTGGGGGGAACTTCAGGGAGAGAGGATGGGCCTCTTCAGCCAGCAGATTGCCGGCACTCAGGCTTGCTCACGTCCTGTCGAGAGCTGCGTGCTGCATCGCGGGGTCGATCAGCAACGCCATGAGGTGATCGCGCCGACTGGCCTCGCCCTGCCCGCAAAGACGCGTCAGACCCTGCTGGAGATCGTCAGCCAGATTGCTCACGACGCGCACGTCAGCCGTCAGCCGCTAGCTGTCTCGGGCAAGCCCCACGGGGTATTGATCGCCCTCACGCACACCACTGACAGCCAGGCGACAGGCGATGACTGGTTGTGGCTTGGAGAGCCGGCCGCCGAAGCCCTCGAATCGAGGCTCGCGAGCGCCGCCATCGATGCCCTGAGCCGTGGCCTGGCACTGCATCAGCAGCAACAGGCGCGTCACGCTGAAGACAGGAAGGCAGCGGTGGATCAGGCACTGAAGAACGAACGTCGACATCTGGCGGCGGAACTGCACGACACCCTCGCCCAGGAATTGAGTTATCTGCAGATGCAGAGCGCACGCCTGACTCGCGCCGCTCGTCATGCGCCACAGGAAGTGCAGGCACTGGCCGAGGACGTGCATACCCAGTCCCGGCGCGCCTTGCGCCAGACCCGGGAGCTGATCAACGGCGCGCACGCCACCTGGGGAGACGCGCCGCTGGCCTGTGTGCTGGACAACTTGGGTATACGGATTTAATGGTTGATGGGGCACCTTCACCCCATCAATCTGATACCACCCTCAGATGGTTGATAGATCGACTCCGTAGTTGAGTTCCTCTGCGAAGTCCGGCAGTCCGTAACC